>Ga0247842_10001627_pt1 | contig 36642 bp, 29 predicted proteins | sample LaCruzMarch2015__3_FD_192411 | JGI IMG/M metagenome (GOLD analysis project Ga0247842, IMG submission 192411) | Freshwater microbial communities from meromictic Lake La Cruz, Castile-La Mancha, Spain - LaCruzMarch2015_19m | ecosystem: Environmental > Aquatic > Freshwater > Lake | place: Spain...
CTATGGGACCTCCGGTTTTGGTTACGACAAACAACCCAATGAATTTTTAACATTTCATACTGTCGGATATGCCGGCCTTCAATTGACCTATCCCCTGTTTAACGGGACGATCACACAGCGGAAGATCAATCAGAAGAAACTGGAGGTCAGGAACAGCGAACTCCAGCAGAGTTTAATCACGGAACAAACCAACATGCAGATTGATAATGCCCGTCGGCAGAGGATGGTCGCCCAGCATTCACTGGAAACCACCCTCCTGCAAATATCTCTGGGTCATTCTGTATACGGGCAAACAATATTGCAGCAGGCACAAGGCACCGCAGGCCTTCCGGATGTTCTGCTGGCTGACAATGCCTTGCGCGAAGCCCAGCAAAACTACCTGGCTGCCGTGGTTGAGTATCTGAAAGCAGATCTGGAATTAAAAAAATTAACAGGCAATATTTTAAATAATTAAGCAATGAAAAAAGCACTGTATATCATCATTCCAATCTTGTTGTTCGCCCTTGTGGTCATTCGTTTAATGACCAATAAAGAAACGGCCCGGCAACAAGTTTATCAATATAACAAGGAAGAAGCCATCAACGTAAAGGCTGATACGCTGCAGTTGGAGGATGCTGATGCTGATTATTCGTTTTCCGGCACTTTTGAACCGAATAAGGAGACGAAACTCAGCGCTGAAATCCAGGGGAAGATTAATGCAGTTCATGTAGATGCAGGTAGCAACATAAAAAAAGGGCAGCCCCTATTACAATTGGATAACTCCTTGCTGAAGCTGCAAATTCAATCAGTTGAGGTGCAAATCGAAGGATTGGATGCAGATGTGAAACGTTATACGATCCTCACAAAGGCCGATGCCGTTCAGGGAGTACTTCTGGAGAAAGCCGAACTTGGTCTGAAATCTGCAAAAGTGCAAAGAAGCACCTTGCTCGAACAGATCAGCAAAACAACCATCACAGCGCCATTTGATGGGATCGTGACGGCAAAACTGACGGAGGTGGGGGCATTTGCAGCCCCGGGTGTCTCGTTGCTTCAAATTACAGATATCGGTCAGCTGAAATTTACGGTAACGGTTCCCGAAGCGGATTTAAGCCTGTTCAATACAAATACTATCTATAATGTTGTGCCGGATGCTTTTCCTGAGGTCGTTCTTTCGGGGAAAGCGACCCTGATCGGAAGCAGGGCCAATGTTGGCAGCAGTTTCCCAGTACAGTTTACCATTAAAAACACACCGGAATTAACAATCAAAGCCGGTATGTTTGGCAAGGTGATGTTGGCAGAGAAGAAAGGAGTTAAACGCATGATCATTCCGGCTTCTGCCATGGTCGGGTCATCCGTTCACCCGCAGGTTTACCTGGTTAGAAACGGGAAAGCTATACTTGAAAATATTACCATCTCAACAAGAACCAAAAATAAAGCAGTGGTGAGCGCCGGGCTAAAGGAGGGCGATGTAATGATAACCGGCGGATTCATCAACCTTTTTGATGGTGCCAATGTAAACGTTAAATAAATCAGCGAAACATGAATATCACCCAAATTTCAATCAATCGTCCTTCGCTGATCATCGTGCTTTTCAGTGTACTGACCTTAGCCGGATTTATCGGATATAAAAACCTGAGTTACGAACTGATGCCCGATTTTAATCAGCCGGTTGTCGTAATTAAAACCATGTATCCTGGGGCGGAACCACCGGAGGTAGAAACTTCAGTCTCGCGCAAGATCGAAGACGCATTGTCCAACCTCGAAGGGGTGGACTATCTTGTAACCAAGTCCCTGCCCAACGCCTCCATCATTATCGTCAACCTGAAGTACGGTACCGATCTGGGCAAAACGATGCAGGATGCCCAGCGCTATATCGACAATATCCGCAAAGATCTGCCTTCGGATATCCTGAGTCCTGTGATGAGCAAAGTTTCCCCCAATGATTTGCCGGTCATGTCGGTGAGCGCTGCCAGCAATCTGCAGGGAACAGAATTTTATCAAAAAATGAAGGATGAATTCCTTCCGCAGATACAGCAATTAAAGGGTGTGGCAGAAATCACACTTTTGGGAGGTGAAGAGCGGGAAATAGAGGTAAAGGTCAACCAGGAAAAATTGAAATTGTATAGAATTTCACTTTCCCAGGTCACGGAGGCCATTAACCGATCGGGGCTGGATTTGCCTGCCGGTAAAGTTCAAACGAACACAGATAATAATTCTGTTCGGCTAACCGGCAAATTCGCCACCATCGACGACATCAAAAATGTGCAGGTGGCGATGCCTTTTCCGGGTAGCCCGGTCTATGTGAAGGATGTGGCAACCGTCACGGATGGAATCAAGGAAATCACCTCTATCAGCCGTTATAATGGAAAGAACGGGATCGGGTTATTAATAAAAAAGCAGGGCGATGCAAATGCGGTTGACGTTTCAAGGTTGATTCGTGCAAAATTCAAATCCATTGAACAGCAATACGCCAATGCCGGAGTGCAGTTTGTGATTGCTGATGACAGTACCGATAAAACGATCGCAGCGGTTGACTCTGTTGTGTTTGATTTGTTCCTGGCGGTGATCCTGGTGTCACTGGTCATGCTGTTGTTTTTGAGAAGCTTCAGGAATTCGCTGATTGTTCTGATTGCAATTCCAACCTCTCTGGTAACTGCGTTTGCAGTGATGTGGATCTTGGGTTATACCCTCAACCTGATGACGCTGCTGGCCATGTCGCTGATCATTGGCATCCTGGTCGATGATGCCACGGTGGTACTGGAAAACATCCAGCGCCACCTGGATATGAAGAAGGAAAAACGTGCCGCTGCTTTGGATGGCCGTATGGAAATCGGATTTTCTGCTTTATCCATCACACTGGTGGATGTGGTTGTGTTCCTGCCGATTTTGTTTTTACAGGTTTTTGTGGCCGACATGCTCAAGCAATTTTCGATCGTGGTGGTCACTTCAACCCTCACCAGCTTGCTGGTCGGCTTTACCCTGACTCCCTGGCTGGCTTCCCGGATAGGAAAATCGGAGGATTTAAAACCAACCAATTTTTTTAACCGTTTTTTACTTTGGTTTGAACACAACCTGCAGAGATTCATCACATGGTACGGGAATCAATTGGCCTGGGTTCTCTCGCATAAACTCATCTTTGCTGGAATTGTGCTTTTGCTGTTTGCATTTACCGGGGTTATGTTTAAGCAAGGCATCATCGGCAAAGAGCTCATCGCAACCGGAGACCAGGGTAAATTCCGGCTGAACCTTGAATTCGATAAATCGACCTCTGTTCAGCAGAATAACATCCGGTCGCGACAAATTGAAGACTTCATCCTACAACAGCCGGAGGTGTCAACCATATTCAGCAACATCGGCGGGCCAGGTACCGGTATTGGCAGTTTGGGTGTTGGTGCATCCAACAAAACAGAATTTACCATCCAGTTAAAACCTGCAAGCGAACGAAACAACCGGCCAACGGAGGAGTTCATGAAGCAGTCCCGTGAAGCGCTTCAAAAACAATTCCCTGGGATCAACTACTCCATGGCTGCACTGGGATTGATTCCACGTACGGCGCCCATTGAGTTAACTGTGAGCGGAAACAATCCTGCTTTGGTCATGAAAACCGGGACTGCATTACAATCCGTCATTGAAAAAATCCCTGGAGCCGATAATGTCCGTTTATCTGTGGAGGAAGGAAGTCCGGAATATAAAATCATTCCTGACAAGGATAAACTGCAACGATTTGGATTAACCACTGCTTATGTGGGAGTAAATATCCGGAGCGCTTTTACAGGGAACGATGATGCGACTTTAACCGAAAACGGGACGGAATATCCGGTAAGAATCAGGCTGGATGACTTCAATCGTGAAAATTTTGAAGATGTCAACAAGCTGACCATTGTAAATCCAATGGGCATGCCCATTGAGGTAAAGCAATTCGCGGAAGTGGTTCAGGATAACTCCCCATCTTTACTGGAAAGAAAAGACCGGCAACCGGCCGTGACACTCACTGCAGAGGCCCTGGGCCGACCTTCGGGTACAGTGGCCGACGATGTGGTGGCCTATCTTAAAAAGAATCCACTGCCAGCAGGCATTGAGATGACATGGGGAAGCGACATTAAAAGACAGAATGATAGTTTCGGGGCACTCGGATCTGTTTTAATCATTTCCTTCCTGCTGATCTATCTGATCCTCGTTGCACTATACGATAGTTTTATCTACCCGTTTGTCGTGTTGTTCTCCATCCCGGTGGCTGTAATTGGCGCATTCCTCGCATTGAACCTGACCATGAGCAACCTGAGCCTGTTTTCATTGCTCGGGCTGATCATGCTGATGGGGCTGGTGGCAAAAAATGCCATCCTGATCGTGGACTTTACCAACCAGTTAAAAGCGCAGGGTAAAGGTGTCAGGGAAGCATTGATCATGGCTGGCAAGGAGCGTATGCGGCCCATTTTAATGACCACCCTTTCGATGGTGATCGGGATGTTGCCGATCGCGCTTGCCAAAGGAACGGCCAGTGAATGGAAAAACGGGCTGGCATGGGTTATCATCGGCGGACTGTTGTCATCACTGATCCTGACGGTGTACCTGGTTCCGGTGGTGTACTATGCCGTTGATAGTGTGAAAGAAAAATTTACAAGAAGAGTAAAATAAGCGCACAGAGGCAACCAGCTCTATTTCCCTGCTGTCAGCAAAAAAACAGGGTATTCTTTAATTCCTTCCGGGGAAGTTCCCTTTCGGATAACAAAGCAGGGTGCAACTTTATTGTTACGGAACCCAAGCTGACGGAGAACTTCTGTAAGATGTCATTTATGTCCTTAATATGATGTAGCACCATCTGGCTGTATATGATGTCGAACGTATTCCCAACATACTTCTCCTGTTCAAGATTAAAAAATCGGGTTTTGAATTTCAAAAGGTCGGCTGCCTCCATCTTTTGTTCAGCCATTTTTAACATTTCCCGGGAACTATCCATCAGGGTAATTTCCGAAAACAGCTCCTGGGCTTTTTGATCGAATTCATTCATTTTTCAAGTAATTTGGTTATGTTTAAGACATTCAATCTGCCAGTCCTGTCTGTTTCGAAAATATCAATTTTAGCGCAGTTAAAAGAAGAAAAACTCCAAAAATCTTCTTCATAAGATTTTCCGGAAGGTTTATTGCAATCTTTGAACCAAAATATCCCCCAATCATAAAAGCGGCAGCAATGATAACGGCATACCAAATGTTGACCTGTCCTGCTTTGTAATAATTATAGGCCGCAAAAAGTCCGATTGGCGGCAGCATAACAGCCAGGCTGGTCCCCTGTGCAGTATGCTGATCCACACTTAAAAAATATACCAGCGCGGGGATCATGATAACCGCTCCACCTACACCAAAAATTCCGCTGAAAACACCGGCCATCAGGCCTATGACAATGAGAATCAAAACTGTTAGAGTGTCCATAATTCACATGTATTTGTTGTATTTATTTGATTCTTAATGAATTAACTTTGGATGGAATTTAAAGTTGCAGGATATTACGCCGGCTACAAATATTCTGTCGCAGGATCCGAAGAAAATATTAGTGATAATTAAGCGATTTAATTAAAAATATTTTATACCTTTGCATTTTATGAAATAAATATAGAAGCAACTGTTTACCGGATAAAAAATTGAAGCCCTTTGACTTATTCATTACGGCTTGTTAAAGGGTCGGTAAACAAAGATTGGCCTGTACCCATTGTATAATAAATGACGAAATTAATTCATTTTGAAGTAATCTAAAAGAATTGGAAGTAAAAGAAATAAACAACAGATACAGTGAGCTGGCCGAATCGGAATGCTGCCTTTCATGCGGTGGCGCGATCACTTATGCAGAACCCAAAACCGGAGAGGTTTGTGTTGACCTGGGAAGCGGACGCGGAACGGATGTTTTGCGTATGGCTGAATCGGTAGGCGAAACCGGTTTTGTTTATGGAATTGACATTTCAATTGGGATGCTTGAAAAAGCACGCCGGAATGCTGAAAAATTCGGTGTAACCAATGTGGCATTTATACGCAGTGAACTTGAAAAGATCGAACTCCCGGATACAGTAGCAGATCTGGTCATCTCCAATTGCACCCTGAACCATGCTTCCGACAAGCAGGCTGTTTGGAACGAGATCCACCGCATTCTGAAGAAGGGAGGCAGGTTTGTGATCAGTGATATTTATGCTACAAAGGCGATTGCCGATGAATATAAAAATGACCCTGTGGCCGTTGCTGAATGCTGGGCCGGATCGGTAACCCGTGAAGCGTATATGCAACAACTGGAAAAAGCGGGTTTTGCCTCCGTTGAAATTATCGAAGAATCAGCTCCCTATGCCAAGGGGAACGCTGAAGTAGCCAGTTTTACCATTGCAGGAAAAAAAGAATAACATTTATAAACCCTAAAAGTTGAAACCATGAAAAGCCTCATTAAAAAGAAGGTAAAAGTAGAAAAAGTAAATTCAAAAAAAGTAGCGCAATGCTGTGCTAAAACATCGAAGACCATTGTGGGTTGCCACGATTAAGATTTTCATTACAATGACGTATTCCAAACACAATATTTTTTCAAGGATTGTCGGGTCGGATAACTTTTTTATAGTTAACCCGCTCAGCGGCAGCGCTGATATTTTAAATCCCTCCGAAGGAAAAATGTTGCATGATTTCCTCCATGGAGAAGCGATTCCGGAAGTGTTTCATGAGAACCTGAAAGATAGGGGTTACCTTGTAGATGAGAAAGAGGAGGGCCGGCTATACCGCAGCAAGTATCTCGATTTTATCGATGCGCGGGACGGGGATGAGGTACAATTGTTTTTTGTCCCGAATTACAGCTGCAATTTCGCCTGCACCTATTGCTATCAGGATGAGTACACCAACACAAAACAGGAACTTACGACTGAGGTGATTGATGCCTTCTTTCGCTATATCAACCATGAATTTGCAGGGCGAAAAAAGTATCTCACGGTATTCGGGGGTGAACCATTGCTTAATTCAACAAAACAAAAAGGTCTTATTGTTTACATGTTGAAATTGGCCAATGAATCAAACCTGGAAGTTTGCTTTGTAACAAATGGTTACACGTTGGCTGAGTATACCGACATTCTGAAATCAGCACATATCCGTGAAATCCAGGTTACACTCGATGGCATTGGCAGGGTGCATGATGCACGTCGTTTCCTGAAAGGCGGAGGAGCTACCTTTGAAAAAATTGTGACCGGCATCGATGCCTGCCTCCAGTCCGGATTGCCGGTAAATCTGCGCATGGTTATTGACAAGGAGAATATGGATGGGCTTCCGGAAATGGCGCGGTTTGCGATCGATAAAGGCTGGACCGGGAATGCGCTTTTTAAAACCCAGCTTGGCAGGAATTACGAACTGCACCATTGCCAGGCAACCGCCGAAAAGCTGTTTAGCCGGATTTCGCTTTATGAAACCATCTACAACCAGGTTAGAGAACATCCTTATATCCTGGAGTTTTATAAACCTGCCTATTCCATCTCGAAATTTCTGGCCGAAAACGGCAGTCTGCCCGATCCACTGTTCGATGCCTGCCCGGCCTGTAAAACAGAATGGGCCTTTGATTATACCGGACAAATCTTTTCGTGTACAGCCACTGTTGGTAAAGCTGATGAATCACTGGGGACCTTTTATCCTGAAGTTTCACGCAAAGATGAAATGATCGCTGCGTGGGAAAACCGTGACGTCACATCTATCGCCGAATGCAGCACATGCAACATGCAACTCGCATGCGGCGGAGGGTGCGGTTCAGTTGCCAAAAACAGGACAGGCCATGTTTGCTCGACCGATTGCCGGCCGGTTAAGGAATTGCTGGAATTGGGATTTTCGGCCTACTTTGAGCAAAAACATGAATAAACACAAAGGCGCTAAGACGCTAAGACAAAAAAATATCAATATGAAAGAAATCACATCATCTGAATTCGACAAAGATGTTCTTGGGGGTGGCAAAGTTGTTCTTGATTTTTATTCCACCGAATGTCCTCCATGCGAGGCGGTGGCGCCCAAGTTTGAAGGATTGGCCGCGCTTTATGGCGAAGATATCAGGTTTTTAAAGATGTTCAGGCAACAAAACAAACCATTGGCCGAGCGTCTCGGAGTCAGATCCTCTCCCACCCTGTTGTTTTTTGATAACGGAGTCCAATCTCCTGTGACCCTTACCGGTGGCATCAAGCGAAGCGATATCATTCATCAGCTCGACCGCATGTTATCAAGCGAAAGGGTTCAGGAAATCAAGAAAGAGATCAAGCAAACCGTTTCCGAATTCGATGTACTGATTCTTGGAGCAGGTCCGGGCGGGCTTACAGCAGGGTTATACCTCTGCCAGTCGAAAGCAAATACGGTGCTCATTGACATTGCCCTCCCCGGAGGCCAGGTTTCAACAACCCACGAAGTTTCCAATTACCCTGGTTTTATTGATCCCCAGCCAGGTTATATGCTTTCACACAACATGTCGGAGCAGACCAAACAATGCGGCACCATTTATAAAGTTGCAGTCGATGTAACTAAAATTGACCTGGAAAAGAAAGAGGTGGTGATAGATGAATTCGAGACTGTCAGAGCAAAAAAAATAATCATTGCTACAGGGACATCTCCCAACCTCATGGGTATTCCCGGGGAGAAGGAGATGAAGGGCAAGGGCATCTCCTATTGTGCCACGTGCGATGCCAAGTATTACGACGACAAGGAGGTGGTGGTGATCGGTGGTGGAAATTCAGCCGTGGAAGAGGCAGATTTTATCAGCCGGTTCGCCCGTAAAATCACCATGATTCATCAGTTTGATGCCTTAACTGCCAACAAACAAGCACAGGAGAAATTGTTCGCAAATCCAAAGATCAGCGTGCTTTTTTCGCATGAGCCAAGATCCTTTGTACGTGACGGAGACAAATTGATCACCGAAGTTGAAGATTTAAAAACCAAAACTTTATCCAAACTGGTCAGCGACGGGGTGTTCGTATTCATTGGCATGAAACCCAATATCGATCTTTTCAGGGAAAAGCTGGAACTTGATACGTGGGGCTACATTAAGACAAATGAAGACATGCAGACAAGTATGCCCGGCATTTACGCTGTAGGGGACGTAATCAGTAAAAAATACAGGCAAATTACCACGGCTGTTGCCGATGGAACAATTGCCGCCATTGCCATTGCAAAAGAACTGAATTAAACAAAACAAACTTTAGCACCATGAGCACAAACCAACTCATCATCGAACTAGCAAGCCCGTTTGACGTACCTGTTACAGTTGAAAAGATTATAACAGCCGCAAATCAAAAAGGATGGCAGAATCCTGCAGTCCACAATCTTCAGCAATCACTTGCCAAATCAGGCAAACATGTAAGACCTGTCCAGGTGATCGAAATTTGCAAACCAGAGTATTCGGGTCGCATGCTCGAACTGAGCGATGAAAGGATTGTATCTGTTATGATGCCTTGCCGCATCTCGGTATACGAAAAGGAAGACGGTAAAACTTACATTGCGGTGCTTGATATGATGGCCTTTCCCGGTGGACTGCCATCCACAGTGATTGAAGCTGTCCATGCAGCCAATGATGAATCCCTCGGGATCGTCAAATCGGTCATCAGTTCTTTCTGACATCGCCAGCAATCGAGGACTTTCCTGCTTCAAAAACCGAATGGAGTTATTTAAATGCACAAGCTAATTAGCTGCACTTGAAGCATTTGTCCTGAATAACGAAAACCTAACCAGAAAGGTTGTAAATTTGCAACCGGAAATAGTGGTTTATTCGCACGTTTCTCTGTCTGGATGTACTTTAGGTGTACCCCGTTATTATAACTCACTAATATTCTATACATAAATGATCACAGTCTCAAATCTGGGCGTCCAGTTTGGTAAACGAATCCTGTTCCAGGATGTGAACATGGTTTTCAATCCCGGCAATTGCTATGGGATCATCGGGGCCAATGGTGCCGGCAAATCCACTTTCCTGAAGTTGCTATACGGTGAAGTGACCAATACCAAAGGAAGCGTGACCTTCGGGCCTGGGGAACGACTCTCAGTGCTGAAGCAGAATCATGCTGAATTCGATGAATTTCCTGTACTGACCACGGTACTGATGGGGCACGCCCAGTTGTGGAGCATCATGAATGAAAAGGATGCACTGTACGCCAAAGCCGACTTTTCGGAAAAGGATGGCAACAGGGCTTCGGACCTGGAGGAGAAATTTGCCGCCATGGACGGGTGGAACGCAGAGAGCAGTGCAGCCAGCCTGCTGAGCGGTCTCGGCATCAAAGAGAACCTGCACCATAAGCTGATGCGCGATTTAAACGGGAAGGATAAAGTAAAAGTACTGCTGGCCCAGGCACTCTTTGGAAAACCCGACAACCTGCTGTTGGATGAGCCTACCAATGACCTCGACCTCGATACGGTGAACTGGCTTGAAGGCTATCTTTCAAACTTTGACAATACGGTACTGGTAGTTTCACACGACCGTCACTTCCTTGATTCAATCTGTACACACATTGTCGATATTGACTTTGAACGGGTTCAGCAATTTCCAGGCAACTATAGTTTCTGGTATGAATCAAGTCAGCTGGCCTTGCGTCAGCAAATGGCACAGAATAAAAAGGCCGAAGACCGGAAAAAGGAGTTACAGGAGTTCATTGCCCGCTTCAGCGCCAATGCATCGAAGTCGAAGCAAACCACCAGCCGGAAAAAGATGATCGAAAAGCTCAACATTGAAGAGATCAAACCTTCAACGCGTAAATATCCCGGCATCATCTTCACCCCCGACCGTGAACCCGGCAATACCATCCTGGAGGTAAAAGATCTGTCAAAGAGTGCTGATGGGGAGATGTTATTTAAGCATCTCAGCTTTACCATGCAAAAGGATGATAAAATCATCTTCCTTTCAAGAGATACCCGCGCCATGACTGCCCTCTTCGAAATCATCAAGGGGCATGAACAACCCGACAAAGGAACCTTTATTTGGGGTCAGACCATCACCAAGGTTTACCTGCCTCTGGAATATGAAAAATTGTTTCAGACGGATATCAACCTGATGGAATGGCTTGCCCAGTTTTCCAATGATACACATGAACAATATCTCAGGGGATTTCTTGGAAAAATGCTCTTTTCAGGTGAGGAAATTTTCAAAAAAGCCAATGTCCTGTCCGGGGGAGAAAAAGTCCGCTGCATGATCGCCCGCATGATGATCCGCAATGCCAATGTGATGATGCTTGATTCACCTACCAATCACCTCGACCTCGAATCCATCCAAGCCTTCAACAACACCCTCATCAAATTCAAAGGCAATATCCTGATGTCATCCCATGACCATGCATTCATTCAGACTGTTTGCAACAGAATCATCGAAATATCGCCCAAAGGGATGATCGACAAACGGATGGATTATGACGACTACATCAATGATGATAAAATACAGGAATTACGGAACAAACTGTATTAAATGACCAATTACCAATTACCAATTACCAATTACCAATGACCAATTACCAATTACCAATGACCAATTTTCACTCCGTTACTTCATTACCCTGTTACCCTGTCACCTTGTCACCTTGTTACCCTGTTACCCTGTTACCCTGTTACCCTGTCACCTTGTCACCTTGTTACCTTTTCACCTTGTCACCCTTTTTTTTAACGTATCTAATCAAATATGATTGCAGCTGAAGGACTTACGGTAGAGTTCGGGGGGACAACCCTGTTTAAAAACATATCCTTTGCCATCAATGAAAAGGACCGTATTGCCCTGATGGGTAAGAATGGGGCGGGAAAATCGACCCTCCTGAAAATCCTTGCAGGGTTGAAAATGGCCAACAGCGGTCGTGTTTCCTCACCAAAAGGAACCGTCATCGCTTACCTTCCCCAGCACCTGACGACGACCGACAGCCGCACCCTGTTTGAAGAGGCGTCACAGGCATTTGCGAATCTTTCGGATATGAAAAGCCGTATTGATGAGCTTAATACCCAACTTTCAACGCGTACCGATTATGAATCAGAAAGTTACTACAAGCTCATTGAAGATTTATCTGTTCTGAGTGAACAATGCTATACAGCAGATGATACCAACTACGACGCCGAAATAGAAAAAATACTTTTGGGATTGGGATTCCTGCGCAGCGATTTTACCCGTCCAACCCATGAGTTCAGCGGTGGATGGCGCATGCGGATCGAGCTGGCCAAAATTCTGCTTCAAAAACCTGACCTGATCCTGCTGGATGAGCCCACCAACCATTTGGACATCGAATCGGTGCAGTGGCTTGAAGAATTTCTGATCAATTCGGCCAAGGCCGTCATTGTGATCTCTCACGACCGGGCGTTTGTCGACAATCTTACCTCGCGCACCATTGAATTGACCATGGGACGCATCTATGACTACAAGGTAAACTTCACCAAATACCAGGAACTCAGGCTCGAACGCCGCCAGCAACAGCAAAAGCAATTTGATGACCAGCAGAAGATGATTGCTGAAAACCAGGAGTTTATCGAACGCTTCAAGGGAACCTATTCCAAAACCCTTCAGGTTCAGTCACGGGTTAAGATGTTGGAAAAACTCAACATCGTTGAGATTGACGAAGAGGACACTTCGGCACTCCGCCTGAAATTTCCTCCCTCGCCACGTTCGGGTAGTTACCCTGTGATCATTCATGAGATGGCAAAAAGCTATGGAAGCCATACGGTTTTTTCGGATGTTTCCCTGACCATTGAACGGGGTGAACGGGTTGCATTTGTCGGGAAAAACGGAGAAGGAAAATCAACCCTGGTCAGGGCCCTGATGGGAGAAAAAGGTTATGAAGGTTCGCTGACCATTGGCCACAACATCATGATTGGATACTTTGCCCAAAACCAGGCCTCGCTTCTCAATGAAGAAATCACCGTATTCCAGACGGTCGATGACGCCGCAAAAGGCGATATCCGCACCAAAGTAAGGGAAATCCTCGGCGCTTTTATGTTTGGGGGCGATATCTCATCCAACAAGGTGAAGGTGCTTTCTGGCGGTGAACGCACACGCCTTGCCATGATAAAATTGCTCCTTGAACCCGTTAACCTGCTGATCCTTGATGAACCGACCAACCACCTCGATCTGAAAACAAAGGATATTCTGAAAAGCGCCCTGATGGATTATGACGGCTCGCTCATCCTCGTATCGCATGACCGGGATTTTCTCGACGGCCTCGTAAACAAGGTCTTTGAATTTGGAAACAAGCGGGTAAAAGAACACCTTTGCGATATCCGCAGCTTCCTTGAAAAGAAAAAACTTGAAAACCTCCGGGAACTTGAGCGAATCAATATTGCCAGTTAAACATACCTGTTGGGTCATTTTGTGCTGGCTGACCTTTTTCTTGCTCTTCCCATGGCATCGGCTGCGATCATGGCAACCATTACTTTTTCGGGAGTAATCTCACCCGCTTCATGATGAATGCATTCTTCAGGAGCACAAGCCTTTCTGCCCACCTCCATCAACCTTCCTCTGTGTATCTCCTCTATTCCAATGTCTGAAAATGTGGTTGGCAGTCCAACCTCTTCACAGAAAGAATAGACTGTCTCCATTTCAGCAGGTTCAGCATCGGTAAGATGAAGTCCGGATAAAACGCCAAAGGCTACCTTCTCGCCATGGTAAAACGCGTGGGTTTCATCCAGTGCGGTTAGCCCATTGTGGATTGAATGCGCGGATGCCAGTCCTGAACTCTCAAAACCAAGGCCGCTCAGAAGAATATTCGCTTCTACAATGTGGTTCAGCGCAGGGGTAACAATTTTATTTTCACATGCCATTTTAGCGGCAGAACCGTGAAGCAAAAGCGTATCATAGCAAAGCTTTGCAAGACTTAGTCCTGCCAGGGTACTATACCCGCCGCACGCATTTAACGCGTGGGTCCGTGCGCAGGATCTGGCCTCGAACCAGGTTGCCAAAGCATCACCCATCCCCGAAACAAGAAACCGGGCCGGAGCTTCGGCGATCACATTCATATCCACAAGAACCACCTGTGGATTCATCTTCTGATAGTAAACGAAATCAAAAACGCCATTGTCCGTGTAAATGACGGCACAGCCGCTGCATGGTGCATCAGTAGAGGCGATGGTGGGGACTACAATCACAGGGATTCCAGCCCGGTCAGAAGCAATTTTGGCTGTATCTATGGCCTTTCCTCCCCCCATCCCTACCATGATGTCAATCTTCTCGCGACTGATTATTTCCGACACACGATTCAGCTCTTTTTCATTACACTCCCCATTAAATAATTCAATTCTGATCTTCGCCTCAGGATGGTTTATATGATACCTCGGGAGTATTTTATTCTGAGCCGTTTTTGAAGCTAAAATAAGACCGTTTTTACCTAATAAACTGACCAGGATTGGCAATTCAGCAAGGGCATTCTCGCCCTGGATGTACTTTCCTGGAAACACTGCCTTTATATTTCTTGAAGATTTATCCATGGTGAAAAAATTATGAACCTATTTCCTGGCCTGATTTATCTTTAGCTTATTCCTATTGCTTTGCGATGAGATAACTGTAAGGCAGCAATGTAAGTTGTGTACTTAAGGATACACTGCCACCCTTTATCGCATCGGTCCATGACGTATTGGTTAACGCAACTGGCAACGAATATTGAATGGTTTGGTTTCTGAGATTTGAGATTACCAGAACTTTTTCTCCTGCTGTTTCTTTTGTAAACGCACAGATATCAGCATTGCTGTATGATGTCAACAGACCCCGTCTGATGGCTGTACTGCTGTTTCTGAAAGCAAGGATTTTTTTGTATTCGGCCGTGATGTCTGGATTTAGCGTCCAGTTTATCTTATTCCCCGTAAACGGGAAGGGAATCCTGAAAGGGGTTCCCACCTCCTGCCCGTTGTAGATCATGGGAACACTTTTCATATAGGCTGCAACAATAAATGCCGCCATTGAACCGGTTTTACCTCCGAATAGATCAAGTGGGGTGCCATCTGAACCATTCACATCGTGGTTGGTAATGTACCGTACCACTTGCTGGTCGCCGGTTGAATTGGCATACTCCGTTTTGTTTAAATTATCAATCAGAAGAACAGATGCTCCTTTACTGTATATGTTTTTCAACTGACCATAAAAGCCGAAGCCAAAGTTGTAATCGAATCCTGCAGAATAGTTGGCGCTCCTGGTCCCTTCGGCCATGATCAGCAGTTTGTGCGTTTTAATATTTCTGAGTGAATCAATGGCCTGTTTCCAAAAATCAACGGGAGGACCATCCGTATAATCGCAGCGGAAACCATCCACATTTGCAATGTAGACCCAGGATTTCATATTCTTAATCATTTCCAGCCGCATCGCAGCATTTTTAAAATCCAGTTGCGCCACATCGTTCCAGCCCATGCCTGGCGGACTGACAATATTGCCGGATGCGTCCTGCAAATACCAGTTTTTATGGCTGGCAATCCATCCATTGTCCCAGGCAGTATGGTTGGCAATCCAATCTAAAATCACACCCATGTTTCTGTTATGTGCTCCCTCCACAAGCGCACGCAGGTCTGCCAATGTTCCGAATTCACTGTTAACCGACTGATAATCTTTCACGCAATAGGGTGAGTTGACTGATTTTATCTTCCCGACAGGATAGATCGGCATCAGATAGATGACATTTACGCCCAACGCCTGAATAGAATCCAGCCTGGCAATAACACCCTGAAAATTCGCCTTTTGGCTGAAGGCCCGCATATTTACCTGGTATATAATGGCATCCTGCCGGGCGGGAACATTGTTAAAGGGGGTGCCGTATTGTGCAGGGGTGGAATCGGTTACCGGAGGAGTTACAGGCGGGATGTCAGTAGATTCAGTTACCTTACTGCAGGAAAACAAGATCCAGACACCTGTTATCAAACATAAAATTCTATTCATTTTGTTTTTTCATTTACAATCGTTTCGAAGCAATTTTCCGATTGTCATTTAATGTTGTATGTTTGTTTCAAATTTACGAAATATTTGTGTTTACTGCAGTAAAATAAGTCTGATACTCATAATCTATTGAATTTTAAATGAATGACCAAAGCCCGCGATACCAAACCCCACATCGGTATCTTCGGAAGAAGAAATAATGGCAAAAGTTCCCTGATCAATGCACTTACAGGGCAAGATATCGCCATTGTTTCTGAAGTTCCGGGAACCACAACTGATCCGGTAAAAAAATCAATTGAGCTCGTCGGGATCGGGCCTGCAGTGATCATCGATACTGCGGGTATCGACGACAGCGGTGAATTGGGGCTTAAGCGCGTCAGCAAAACCAGAGAGGTCCTGAAGATCATCGACATGGCCATCCTGCTTATTGCACACAACCAATTCGATGAACCGGAGAAAAACCTCATCCGCGATTTTCAGTCCAACGATCTCCCCTTTCTCATCATCCACAACAAATCGGATGAAGAGGAGATCTCTCCGGCATTATCCGCAGTGATCACCGAAAAATACGGCGTTCCTGTCATTGGTTTCAATGCCCTGGATGCTCAAACTGATAAACTGAAAGAAAACAGCCCCGAGCAGATATTCAGGCAGCAAAACTTTGACGATGTGATCAGACTGATGCGTGAAACGATCCCCGAAACCGCATTCAGGAAACAAACCCTGGTGGGCGACCTGATCAAAAGTGGCGATGCTGTTCTTCTGATCACCCCCATTGATACTGAAGCGCCTGAAGGGCGGATGATCCTTCCGCAGATGCAGGTGATCCGCGATGTTTTGGACCACGATGGCATTGCCGTGGTATGCAAAGAGCACCAACTGGAGGCTTTCCTGAAAAAAATAAACCCCATGCCGGTGCTTGCTGTCACAGATAGCCAGGTATTTCCGCGGGCTGATGCCGCCGTACCGAAAGAGATTCCGCTCACCAGTTTCAGCATTGTCCTGGCAAGGCAGAAAGGTGATTTCGCCAATTATCTCAAGGGAACGCCGCATTTATCGGATCTCCATGATGGAGACCGCATTCTGATCCTGGAATCTTGCACCCATCATGTCTCCTGCGACGACATCGGGCGTGTGAAAATTCCGAAATGGTTACGTAATTTTTCAGGAAAAACACTTGAATTTGACACGGTAGCCGGACTGAGCAAAATCAGCCGCCCTATCACAGATTATGCCATGGTCATCCAATGCGGCGGATGCATGATCACCCGAAAACAGATCGTCGGCCGGCTTAAACCCGCCATTGATGCAGGCATCCCCGTAACCAACTACGGCATGGCCATTGCCTGGATGAATGGAATATTCGAGCGGGCCATTGAACCGTTTAAAGAAAGTAACAAGGTAACAAGGTAACAAGGTAACAAGGTGACAGGGTGACAGGGTAATGGAGTATTGAAGTAAAAATTGGTCATTCGTCATTCGTCATTGGTCATTCTTTAGGGCGTTGACATCGACACCGGCACCACCTTCCCGTTAAAATACTTTTGTCCGTTTATTGCGAAATCAGCAATATATTGTGCCATCTGCACAGGATTCAAATTGGCTTTGGCCCCCGGAAACGCTTTGGCAAACATCTCTGTTTGCACAGATCCGAGCGCCAGACAGTTAACCCTGATATCCTGCTCTGCCAATTCCTCGGCCAGTATCTCAGTGAGTATAGCCAAAGCGCCCTTGCTCGAAGAATAAGCCGCCAGCCCCGGGAACTTCTTGCTTCCCTGCACCCCGCCCATACTTGCAATGTTCACCACATGTGCCCCCCTGTTAAACATGGGGAGCAAGGCCTGTATCAGAAAAAACGGACCTTTGACATTGACATTGAAGGTTGCATCGAATTCGGCCTGGTCAAATTTAGCATAGGGTTTATTGACCAGTTTCCCGGCATTGTTAATTAGGATATCGCACTTGTGGATGAAGGTTTCAAGCCGCTGTACGATAAACGGATAAAATTCAAACTGGTTCAGATCGAATTCATAGGGGATGACCTTTCCAAGAGAATTTTGACGTGAACATTCGGCCACCAGTTCCTTAAGTGCTTTTCCGTTTCGTGAAATCGCCACAATCTGGTTTTGCTTGTGCTTGGCTAAGGCCTTTACCAGCTCAAAACCAATACCTCGGCTGGCTCCGGTTATAATTATATTCATAGTCCTTGGGATTTGCAAAAAGTTTACAAATATATACAAGAAATAGGTTAGTATTGGCAACTTTTCCGTAACTTTGCAAACGTATAGTAGCAATTAAAAATTATCAGTTAATCCTTCATTAAACAAAACCATCAAACCCACACCCACATGAAAAAATACCTTACTATTTTTCTGCTTTTGCTATCGTGCATGAATTTTTCCTATGCACAGCAAGATGTTCAGAAAGCGACGGTTATGCATCCCGTCTATTTCGATATTTCTCCTCCCCTCAGAGATATGGTGCAGAAGTCAGATGCCACCGTTGACCTCTCCTGGAAAGATGGAATCGTAAAAAACATGCTGAATACCTATACCAATGATAACAGTACCTCAGATCAGCTGGCAAACGATCCTGTTCTTCAATTTGCTCCCGGATTTATTGCCACCGACACAACCATCCAGAATTTTGATGGAATTGGGGCCACTGGTTACTATCCTCCTGATACAGATGGAGATGTAGGGTTGTCACACTATTTACAGGTTGTCAACTGCAAATATGCCATCTATGACAAAAACGGCAACAAAATATTCGGCCCGGTCAATAACAGTTCGGTCTTTTCAGGCATGCCGAACAACTCAAATGACGGTGATGCCATTGTACTTTATGATGAAGTTGCTGACCGTTGGCTTTTCAGTCAGTTTTCTCTGCCCAACTACCCCAATGGCCCTTTCTTTGAAATGGTTGCCATTTCTCAAACCAATGATCCAACAGGTTCATGGTACCGCTATCAGTACCAGTTTTCTGTGATGCCCGACTACCCTAAGCTTTCTGTATGGGTCGATGGCTATTATATGACCATCCGCCGTTTTTCTACAAGTGGCAGCTGGATCGGACCTGCAGCAGTAGCAATGGACCGCACCAAGATGCTTGTCGGAGACCCGACTGCAACCATGCAAATGTTCGAGCTCCCCTCATCCTCTGAGGGCACCCAGGCCGCAGACTGCGACAGTGATTTTCCTCCCATGGGCACCCCATGTCCTGTGGCTTATCTGACAACCACTACGGTTAAATTGTACGATTTTCACGTTGACTTTGCAACCCCGGCCAATTCGACTTTCGTCAACAACCAAACTATTCCGATTTCCATGTTTTCTCCCATATCTGGCAATCAGACTGTTACTCAAAAAGGAACAACCCAGAAACTTGATCCCATGTCGGGGAAGAGAATCATGTTCCGCATGCCATTCCGCACCTATAGTTCACACTGGTCTATGCTCTTGAATACCACCGTGAATGTAAGTGGCACAGCTGGAATCCGGTGGATGGAACTGAGGAATAACACGACTGGAACCTGGTCCCTTTACCAGGAGGGAACATTTGCACCTGGCGACGGTCACCATCGCTGGATGGGCAGCATTGCCATGGATTCAGCCGGAAACATTGCCCTCGGCTATTCCATATCGAGTTCAACTTTATATCCATCCATCCGTTATACAGGCAGAATGAATGGCGATCCTCTTGGAACCATGACCATTGCTGAAAAAGGAATTGTCAATGGGGGTGGTTCGCAAACAGGAACCTATCGTTGGGGCGATTACAGTGCAATGAATGCAGACCCTGCTGAAAATGGCAAGTTCTGGTACACCCAGGAATATTATGCCACCACCTCAGGCTCAAACTGGAAAACAAGGGTGGGTTCATTTTCATTTACCAACACATTTTCCACCGTCTCCACTGCATTTCCCAATCCTGTTTGTATTGGAGATTCTACCCAGCTCAGCGTTACCGCAACAGGTGGATCAGGCTCCTATACTTTTTCATGGAGTTCAATACCCGCAGGTTTTTCATCCACCCTTCAAAACCCAAAAGCCGCTCCAACCGATACTACAAAATATATCGTCGTAACCAGTGATGGAACGTTAACCCGTTCCGATACCGTGCAGGTGAAAACAGCCTACAAACCCACTGCGAATGCCGGTGAAGATATCATCGTCTGCTGGTATGTTACCTCTGTTCCTCTTCTTGGTGTAGTTACGAATTATAAGCAATTCGGATGGTCGACCACAGGTTCCGGATCATTCTCAGATCCTTACGCACTTGAGACCAATTATCTCCCGAGTCTCAATGATAAAATTGCTGGATTTGTAAATATTAAACTGGTTGCCCTTTCCAATTCGCCATGTTCTGGAAATGTGGTAGATACGGTGAAAATCACCTTTGATGCCTGCACAGGTATTCCCGTTCAGAATACCCCGGAAACAGGCTTAAGTATCCACCCTAATCCTTCACATGGAACAGTCTCCATCACCCTGAATGGAATTAGTACGCCTCCTGCAGTGCTGACCATCACCTCAACCGATGGGAAAATCCTGTACACGGAAAATGTTGTAGCCGCTAACACAACCTTTGTGAAACAATTGGATGTTTCTGGTTATGCCAAAGGAATCTATGTTGTTCAGTTGACAACCGGGAAAAAGGTAATTACAGAAAAAATGATCGTTCAGTAAGGTAAAAATGCAAATACTGTTAATATTTTAACAGTATTTGCATTTTATATATATCTTTGCGAACGAACCCATTGATTTAAAAGTTCATTAACATAAAGTAGGTTCTTCAGGGCAGGGTGAAATTCCCGATCGGCGGTATAGTCCGCTAATCCTATCTGAACATGGATCATTTGATTGTTTGTTTTGATGGGACCGAGTCGTTGAAATTACGGCACCGACAGTACAGTCTGGATAGAAGAAGAATCGTATTTAACCTGATATATTTACCAGTTTAAATAGGATTACGCCCTGTTGCTACCATTGTGACAGGGCGTTTTTTTTTTACGAGTGACAAGTGACGAATGACGGATGATCTGAAATACATGAAAAGGGCGATCTGCCTGGCGAAGCGCGGAGCAGGCTGGGTCAATCCCAATCCCATGGTGGGTGCAATTCTTGTAAAGGGAGGTCGCATTATTGGAGAGGGTTTTCATGAATACTTTGGAGGAGATCATGCTGAAGTCAACGCAATAAACGCGGTTCCCGATGCATTAAAGGATGAGGTGGCAGGTTCAACTTTATATGTAACGCTTGAACCCTGTTCGCACCTTGGAAAAACTCCTCCCTGCGTAAACCTTATCGTTGACAAGAAGATTTCAAACGTAGTGATCGGAACAACCGATCCGAATCCGGTGGTCAATGGCCGGGGAATTCATTTCCTGAAATCGCGGGGGATCGATGTTGAGGTGGGGCTGATGGAACCGCAGATAAAAGAGATGAATGAAATTTTTTCCAAATATATTCAATCACGATCACCGTTCGTGGTGCTGAAGTCGGCCATGACCATGGATGGGAAAATTGCAACCGTCACAAATGCGTCACGATGGATCACCGGAGAACCTTCGCGTAAATTGGTGCACCAGCTTCGTCAGCAGATGAGCGCCGTCATGGTTGGTGTTGATACCGTTTTATTTGATGATCCATTGTTGAATATCCGGCTGAAAGGAACCTGGAAAAATCCGCTGAAAATCATTGCCGATACACATTGCCGGATTTCTCCCGAATCGAAGGTGCTTACCATCGATCCCCAGCTTACCATTGTGGCGACAACCCATTTGGCTGAAAAGGAAAAAGTAAAAAATATTGCACGCGCCGGGGCCCAGGTGCTTATCTGCCCGATGAAAGATGGCCGTGTTGACCTTGGATTTGTTATGAAATCGCTTGGATCTATGGGAATTGACAGTGTGATGATCGAAGGGGGCAGTACCCTGGCATTTTCAGCATTGCAGGAAGGATTGGTCGATAAAGTCATCAGTTTTATTGCACCAAAGATTCTTGGAGGAGCCAATGCCCCCACTTCTGTTGGCGGAGCAGGAATTTCAGCAATGGAAGATGCGATTGCCCTGATCAATATGAGATCCCGGAAAATTGGGAACGACTTTATGCTGGAAGGCTGGATAAAAAAATAACTGAAACCAATGCAACCTTATTACCCTGTTACCTTGTCACCTTGTCACCTTTTTACTAAACTAAAATGTTTACAGGAATAATTGAAGAAACAGGTCTGATCAAAGCCATCCATCACATCGGCAACGCCTCGCAACTTACCATTGGTGCGCATAGGGTGCTCAGTGATGTAAAGGTCGGCGATAGCATAAACACCAATGGTGTTTGTCTGACGGTAACCGCCTTCGGGCCAGATTTTTTCAAGGTGGATGTGATGCCGGAAACCATGCGCCGCACCAGTTTCAATGCGCTCAAAACAGGCAGCACAGTTAACCTTGAACGGGCTTTGCGGCTTTCGGATCGGTTGGGTGGACATTTGGTAAGCGGCCACATCGACGGAATCGGAAAAATCGGACGTCGCTGGGAAGAGGATAACGCGGTTTGGATGAACATTTTGGCTGATCAAGAGATGCTGCGATACATTGTGGAAAAGGGATCAGTGGCACTCGATGGCATGAGCCTCACTGTAACATCGGTTGATGCACGATCATTCAGCGTTTCAATCATACCGCATACGCGGGATATAACAACGATTGGAGAAAAAAAAGCAGGAGATGTTGTGAATATAGAATGTGACATCATCGGCAAATACATTGAAAAATTGAGTTCATCCGGAAACGAACGTTCTAAAATCAACATGGACTTCCTGGCTAAAAATAATTTTCTATGAAAAACTACAAATTCAACTCGGTTGAAGAGGCGCTTGAAGATATACGCAAAGGGAAAATGATTGTTGTGGTTGACGATGAAGACCGCGAAAACGAAGGTGATCTTGTAATTGCTGCCGAAAAAGTAACCCCTTCAATCATCAATTTTATGGCTAAAAACGGAGGAGGACTGATCTGTCTTCCGATTGTTCGCGAGCGCCTGGAAGAGCTGAACATTGAGCGCATGGTGGTGAAGAACACCGATCCGAACAGGACTGCTTTTACTGTTTCTGTCGATGCCATTGAATGTTCCACCGGGATTTCGGCCCATGAACGATCGCTGACAATAAAACGGCTGATTGACAATCAAACCAAAGCCAGGGATTTTACCCGGCCCGGCCACATATTTCCGATTGAATACAGGGAGGGAGGCGTGTTGGTGAGAGCTGGGCATACTGAAGCATCTGTCGACCTGGCCAAAATGGCTGGTTTATACCCGGCAGGGGTAATCTGTGAGATCATGAACGAAGACGGGTCAATGGCCCGTGTGCCCCAGTTGATGAACTATGTTAAAAAGCACAACCTGAAGATCATTACCATCGTATCGCTCATCGACTACCGGCGCAAATCGGAGACCCTGGTCGAACGTGCAGCAGTGGTTGACATGCCAACAAAATATGGAGAATTCAAGGCGTTCAGTTATGTCAGCAAAATCTCGAAGGAGAACCACCTCGCCCTTGTGAAGGGCGACATTACTGATGGTAAACCTGTTTTGGTACGCGTACACTCTGAATGTCTTACCGGGGATGTTTTCGGATCGATGCGGTGTGACTGCGGCGACCAGCTTGAGGTTGCAATGAAACGAATTGCAAAGGAGGGTCGTGGGGTGTTACTCTACATGAGGCAAGAGGGCCGAGGCATCGGACTGGATAATAAAATGCGGGCCTATTCCTTGCAGGATCAGGGAATGGACACCGTGGAGGCCAACAATGCCCTGGGCTTTGATGCCGATCTGCGTGATTATGGTACGGGTGCCGAAATTCTCGTTGACCTGGGTATTAAAAAACTTCGTCTGCTGACGAATAATCCCCAAAAAATTTCGGGAATTGAAGGGTTCGGGCTGGAACTGATTGAACGGATCCCCATACAAACCAAAAGCAATGCCAGCAACATCCGGTACATGAAAACCAAGAAGGAAAAACTGGGACATTTGCTTAATTTTACCGATTAATAAAACACAGCACTATGAAAACATTTGAAGGAAAACTGGATGCCAAGGGACTTAAATTCGGCATTGTCATTGCCCGTTTTAATGAATTTATCAGCGGTAAATTGCTTTCGGGTTGTCTTGACGGACTTATCCGTCACGGTGCGGATGAAGCAAATATAGATGTGGCCTGGTCACCCGGTTCTTTTGAAATACCGCTGCTGGCAAAGAAACTGGCGGTCAGTAAGAAATATGATGCGGTGATTTGCCTCGGAGCAGTGATCCGTGGTGCCACACCACATTTCGATTATGTTGCCTCTGAAGTCTCGAAAGGGGTAGCCCATGTCTCTCTGGAAACAGGAACTCCGGTGATTTTCGGTGTATTAACCACCGACAACATCGAGCAGGCCATTGAACGGGCCGGCACCAAAAGCGGAAACAAAGGATTCGACGCCGCCCTCGCCGCCATTGAGATGGCCAATGTGATAAGGGAACTTTAAAAAACCCTTTTACTTTTTGGTTATCACAAACACCGTCCTGCGGTTCTTGGCGCGTCCCTCCTCCGAATCATTTCCTGCAACGGGCATTGATTTACCAAATCCCTTATAGCTAAGGCGTTTTTCAGGAATACCCTTTTCAATCAGATAATTATAAACTGATCGCGCGCGGTTTTCCGATAGTTTAAGATTGTTGGCATCATTCCCGATGTTGTCTGTGTGTCCCTGAACCTGGATGCTGATGTTTTGATTCTCATTTAAAAAATCGATCAGCTGGTCCAGCACCACTTTAGATTCAGCGGTAAGATTAAAGGAATTGAATGGGAAATAAATATCATTGATGCGGTAGGATTTATTGAGTTCGATCGGCTTCATTTCAATATCAAGCCTTGCCGGCAATTTAAACATGCTGTCGACTTTGGCGATGTACTTTGACTCGTAAACATGTCCCTCCTTTTTCACTGTCATGATGTAGTCGCTTGAAAATGGTGCAACAGCCACGTAATTGCCTGTTATTGAATCCATCGGAATATTTGAAATCTTTTTTGTATCCAGGTTTTTCAGTTCGATATGTGCCTTTATCGGTTCAGTGGAGTATTCCGACTTGATGTTTCCCTTGATCAGAAGTACTTTATCGGGTCGGGCCGCATCATAAAGTTCAAACGAGTAGAGATCCCAGCCTCCCATACCATTGAACTTATTGGATGCAAAGAAACCCTGCATCCCATCGGTACTCACAAAAAAACCCACCTCATCATCGGGTGAATTGATCGGATATCCAATATTTTTGGGCTTGGTCCAGATGCCATGATCATCCTGTTTGGCATAAAAAATATCATACCCGCCAAGCCCCATCCAACCGTCAGAGGAAAAATAAAGTGTTTTCTCATCCGGGTGCAGAAAGGGAGATTTCTCATTTCCAGTAGAATTGATGAGGGCTCCGAGATTGATAGGGGTGCCCCAATCGCCTGTTTCACTCTTGATAGAACGGTAAATATCATATCCGCCAAAACCTCCACTGCGGTCGCTTATGAAATACAGGGTTTGTCCGTCGGTAGAAACAGTTGGCTGTGATTCCCATGAACCCGGCAGGTTGATCTTGTTGCTTACGGTTCGGATCGGGCTCCATTCCCCTCCAAGATTTTCAGAAAAAAAGATATCACAATTAAGATATTTCTTTACATTGTCAAACTTGCAGACCGTATAATAGAGCATGTTGTTGTCGGCCGTAAGCGTCGCACCTCCCTCATTATCATTGAGGTTGAAGGGGTCGGGCATCTCCTCCCCCTCTTCAAATTTGCCATCTGCATTGCGCATGCTGTAAATGAACCGTTCCTTCATGCGCGTTTCCCTGAACAGGCTGTTTTTACCGGGATCAAGCTTTATTTCCCGGGTAAACAAAGCCATCTGATTGTCGGGGGAAAGAATAGGCAAATACTCATTTTGTGCAGTCGATATTCCTTCAACCACTTTCGGCGTAAAGGGAACCGGATTTCCTGTGATGTCAAGATAAAACTTCGAATAGCCCTGCAAGGCGACGGCCCTGTTATAATCCTCATCACGCTTAATCTTATCCACATCCTTCAAAAATTCATTCAGGTATTTCAATGCCAGCTCGAAATTCTCCTGACCATAGTAGATCTCTCCCAGATAATAATAGGTATAGACATCATAGGATGGGCATAATTCAACCACTTTTAGTAAATTTTTTTCCGCCTCTTTGAAATTGTTATCTGCTTTCTTGAAGTTAACCATCCCTAATACAAAATAGGCATCCACACATCCCGGCTCCTCGCTCACCACCATCCTCATTTGCTGGCCGGCCAGGTTGTAATTTCCTCTTTTCAGATGGTCAATGCCATCCTGGTAACTCTTTTCTGTTTTCTTCCCGAGTTTGATTTTACATGAGTCGCTGATATGCTCCGCTTGCACATCAGGTTGGAAAAATATCAGAAGGCAGGCCAACAGCAAGTGATGCATACCATACGGAATGGGCTTCATGGGCATATTTTTGTCAAAGATATATTGAAATGTCGTAATTTTACGATTCGGCTTAGTTATTAATGTTTCAATGATGGAATCAAATTCAGTCAGGACCGGTATCATCCAGATGACCTGCGGACCAGACAAAGAGGCCAACCTGGAGAAATCGATAAAGAAGATCAGGGAGGCTGCAAAACTCGGAGCGCAGATAATATGTCTGCAGGAGCTGTTTACCTCCACCTATTTCTGCTGGGAAGAAAACCATGATTTTTTCAGGCTGGCTGAGCCCATTCCCGGCCCATCCACAAAGATATTGGGAGAGGTGGCCCGCGAACTGGATGTGGTGATTGTGGCCTCCCTGTTCGAAAAACGGGCTGAAGGGATTTATCACAACACAGTGGGCGTGATTGATGCCGATGGAAGCTACCTTGGAAAATACCGCAAACACCACATTCCTGATGATCCGGGGTACTATGAAAAGTTTTATTTTACGCCGGGAGATAACGGGTACAAAGTATTTCAAACCAGGTATGCCCGCATCGGGACCCTCATCTGCTGGGATCAATGGTATCCTGAGGCTGCCCGCATCACCAGCCTGCTTGGGGCACAGATTATTTTTTATCCGACAGCCATTGGCTGGGCCCGCTCGCAAGAAAGTGAATTAAACCGTCAGCAATACCAGGCCTGGCAAACAATCCAGCGAGGTCATGCCATTGCCAACGGGGTGTTTGTCGTAGCTGTTAACCGCACCGGGATGGAGGGTTCCATGAATTTCTGGGGAGGCTCGTTTATCTCAGATCCTTTCGGGAATTTACTATTTCAGGCATCACACGATCTGGAGGAGATAAAAGTTCAGGAGCTTGATCTGAATAAAATAGAGGAAACCCGCATTCACTGGCCCTTCATGCGCGACCGGCGAATCGACAGCTACAGTCCGATACTGGAAAGATACCTGGGGAATGAGGAGTGACGATTGCCTATTGCCTATTGCCTATTGCCTATTGCCTATTGCCTATTGCCTATTGCCTATTGCCTATTGCCTATTGCCTATTGCCTATTGCCTATTGCCTAATGACGAAAAAAAATCGTAAATCGTAAATCCCCATGCCCCACCCATCATCTTCTCCCAAAGAACTGGGTTATCATTTTCCTGCCGAATGGGCGGAGCACCGCGCTACATGGCTCAGTTATCCACATGACGACTCCTATTCCTGGCCTGGAACACTTTCGAGAATTTTTCCTTTTTATAACCGGTTTATCAAGGAGCTATCCAGGGGCGAACAGGTATGCATCAATGTCCGGAATGAAGCACTTCGTGACCGTGTTCTGCAGGATCTGGCACTGCTCGATGTTGATCTTTCGAAAATCACGTTACTGATACATCCCACCAACGATGCATGGTGCCGCGATCATGGTCCCGCCTTTCTGGTAAAACCCGGGGCAAAGGAGCCAAAGGTGATTGTGAGCTGGCGCTACAATGCCTGGGGCGATAAATATCCCCACGACCTTGATGAAAAGATTCCCGGCCTGATTGGCACGTATCTTAACATTCCTGTATTTCATCCCGGGATCATCATGGAGGGTGGCGCTGTTGATTTCAATGGAAATGGAACCTTGCTTACCACAAACCAATGTTTGCTGCATGAAAACCGGAATCCGGGTTTAACCCAGCACAAAATAGAGGAATACCTGCATAATTTCTATGGCGTTGAGCAGGTGCTCTGGCTCGATGAAGGCATTGACGGGGATGATACCAATGGCCATATCGATGACATTACCCGGTTTTTCAGAGAGGATGCCGTGGTGACCATGGTCGAGCCGACCCGTTCAGATGCAAATCATAAAATTTTACAGGAAAATCTCAGGAAATTGAAAGCCATGAGGCTTTCCAATGGCAAGCAGCTTGACATTGCTGAAATCCCGATGCCCAAACCGGTCATTTATGACCAACAGCGGCTGCCTGCCTCCTATGCCAATTTTTATATTGCCAATAAGTCGGTGATTGTACCAAATTTCCAGTGCAGGGAAGATGATCAGGCCATGCGCATTCTGGAGGCGTGTTTTCCCGATCGCAGCATCATCGGCATCGATTCGGTAGAGATCATCTGGGGATTGGGGTCATTTCACTGTCTCTCCCAGCAGGAACCGAAGGAGTGATCCGCGATTACCAGGGCCGCCATGGCTTCTACGACGGGTAAAGCACGGGGAACAACACAAACATCATGACGCCCCTTTCCTTCCAGCGTAACGGCTTCCCCTGATATGTTCAGTGTTTCCTGCTCTTTCATCAAGGTCGAAACTGGTTTGAACGCAACCCGGAAACAGATAGCCTCCCCGTTGGTTATCCCACCCTGGATTCCGCCTGAATGGTTTGTGCGCGTTCTGATATGCCCATCCTGATTGACAAACAGATCATTGTGATCCGATCCCTTCATGGCCGCACCACTGAAACCAGAACCGTAGTCGAATCCCTTCACGGCATTGATGCTGAGCATGGCCTTGGCCAGGTCGGCCTGTAACTTGTCGAACACAGGTTCTCCCAAACCTGCCGGAACCCCTGTGATGGTGCATGAGATGATGCCACCGGTTGTATCACCTTCGGCTTTTAGCTGTTGGAGAAAGTCAAGAATCGAGGGATCATTTATCAGATTCTGGCTGTCGGCAGAGTCAACCGCCAGCTGAAATGGACCAATTTGAGATATCCAGGCATGAACCCTGATATTTTTTTTATCCAATAATATTTTAGCGAACGCACCACCAGCAACGCGGGCAATGGTTTCGCGGGCTGATGAACGGCCTCCACCACGCGGATCGCGGATTCCATACTTCATCTGCCATGTAAAATCAGCATGCGAAGGACGGTATGCAGCACTGATGTGATCGTAATCCGAGGGTTTCTGATCGCGGTTGAAAACGAGAAATGCAATGGGAGCCCCGGTGGATTTACCTTCGTACAGGCCCGACAGGATTTGGAGGGTGTCCTCTTCTTTGCGCGGAGAGGAGAAAAAATCCAATCCAGGTCGCCTCCGGTTCAGCTCTGATTGAATAAAGGGAAGATCTATCTCAATGTTTGAAGGGAATCCATCAAGCACACCGCCGACTGCCTCTCCATGCGACTCACCAAAGGTAGTTAGCACCAGCGCCTTACCAAATGAGTTCCCCGACATAAATCCAGATTTTGGTAATTTTCAAGATATGTTTGTCACGCGTCACGCGTCACCCGTCACGCAGTCTGCTGCTTCAAAATCTTCATCTTGGCTTCGAGCACCTTCAGTTCGCTCTTGGCCCTGTTGATCTTGTTTTCAAACTCCTCCTTCACAAGCAAAGCGCTCTTTGATTTGGCAAAAAAGCCGATGTTGTTCTCCCACAAAATGATCTCCTCTTTCATTTTGGAAATTTTTATGGCAAGAAATTCACGCTCTTTGCTGATCATATGGCGTGCATTCGGATCATTTTTCAGGTGGTCAAATTTAGCCTGGAAATTCACCGTACTCATTTCAACATTGTTGATCTTAAGCTTATCCAGATGCTCGTTGATGAGTGCGCGGAAATCGTTGTGAAGCTTATCCTTATCCTTCATCGGAACATGCCCGATGTCAGTCCATTCACGCTGGAAGTTTTTCAACACATCCAGGTTCGCACTTTTATCGGTGCCAAACTGGTGTTCCTTCAGGCGGGTCATAAGATCAAGTTTCTTGCTGAGATTCTCTCCCTCACTGGCCTGGATATTGGAAAAATAGGATTGCTTTGCATTGAAAAAATCATCGCAGGCCGTGCGGAAACGCTTCCATATCTTTTCGGAATTCTTTTTTGGAACCGGGCCTATTTTTTTCCATTCACCCTGCAAACGGATCAGTTCATTGGTGGTCTTTTTCCAATCTGTATTGCCCTTCAGCGATTCAGCCTGCATGCACAACTCGACCTTGAGGTTATAGTTGTGCATCTGCTGTTCCTTCAGCTTATCAAAATATTCCTTCTTTATGGCAAAGAATGAATCGAGGCTGGTCTTGAACCGGGTCCAGATTTCGCTATTGACTTTTTGCGGTACAGGTCCGATGTTCTTCCAGATTTTCAGGAGATCATTCACCTTGTTGGTATTCTCCTGCCAGTCCTTTATCGACTCGTTGGGCAATCCAAGAACGATTTCACCCTGTTCACAAAGGGCGATCTTGGTTTGCAGGTTTTTATTCTGGTCCTCCTCTATCAGCGAATAATGCTCACGTCTGCGATCGTTGATCTTGTCAGTCGCGGTTTTAAACCTGTCCCAAATCTCATCCTTTTTATCGGCAGGAACCGGTCCGAGTTCTTTCCACTCTTCGTGGTATTTTTGGAGTTTCTTGAATGACTTGATCACGGAGGTTTCCAAAAGCAGCTCCTCTGTTTTCTCACATAATGAGAGTTTGGCTTCAAGGTTTTTCCTCAGGTCAAGATCCTTAAGTTCTTTATTCAGTTTAACCTTTTCAAAGAATTTTTCGACCAGGAAATGGTAATTTTGCCAGAGGTTATTGATCTCTGTACGTGGAACCATCCCGACCTCCTTCCAGCGTTCCTGGAGGATTTTAAATTCATCATAGGTTTTTTTGAGTGTCTCTTCTGAATTGATCAAGGTCTTCAATTCATCCAGGATCAAGTATTTCCGTTTCAGGTTCCCCTGTTTGATCTTCTCCTGTTCCTCGATATGTTTGGCTTTGCTGGCCTTATATATGTTAAAAATGTCATTGAATCTGACATCCAGTTCATCCTGTTCAGGGGCAAGTTCCTCCTTGGTTCCGCCCTCTTCCATCACCTGCTCGTATTTCTGGAGGTTTTCCTCCTTTTTCTTTTTCAGGAAGGCCATCTTAATCATCGCAATCCGTGATTTTATCGCATTAAAATCCGGTTCGGCAACCGCCACCTCCAGTAAATCGACCAATTCGACACGGGTGAATGCATCAAAACTATTTTCCGTCTCATGAATGAGGTGCTCCACATTTTCTTCGGTCACCTCGTCCAGATGCTCGTCCAGATGCTCGTCGAGGTGGTCATCGAGCGCTTCAATAAGTGGCGCTTCGGCAGGTTCAGCGATCTCCATTGCAACAGCTTCGGCAACAGGCTCTTCAGCGGGTTCAGCGATCTCCATTGCAACAGCTTCGGCAACAGTCTCTTCAGCGGGTTCAGCGATCTCCATTGTAACAGCTTCGGCAACAGGCTCTTCAGCGGGTTCAGCGATCTCCATTGCAACAGCTTCGGCAACAGGCTCTTCAGCGGGTTCAGCGATCTCCATTGTAACAGCTTCGGCAACCACCTCTTCGGCGGGTTCCAAATTGGGAACTTCAGTTAATTCAATTTCTTCGATCTGATCTGAATCAGTTGGAAGGATAGATTCGAGGGTATCCGCTGTAGCAACTACAGTGGCAGCATTCTCCTCCTGGCTGGCCGTGAGCTCCAGCTCAGGATTCTGAGGTGTTTTTTTGGTGTTTTTCATTCGTTGTTAATCATCCGTTTTTAGTAATACTATCGATAGGGTCCGACATTGGCCGGTAATTTGAAACATAAGGGCTGCAAAAGTACAAATTATTTGGAAACCAACACCTATTAATAGGTTACGGAATTGCCCGCTTGTTGAATAGGATATATCCAAAGTTGAAATTGATGGTGAATAAATCGGGGGTTTTGTCAAAATAATTCAAACTGATGCTGACCGGGCCCAGGGGACTGTTATACACCATCGAAGTCGAAGCCATGTAAGATCGATTTGAAAATGTCGGACCATAGTAGGCCGAAAAATCATCCGGATTTTGAAGAATCTCCTGGTAGGGCTGGAAGAGATACCCTTCAAGCCTGTATTCAATTTTTTTATATATACGCAAAACCATTTTAAGCCCGGCCGCCAAATAATTCTGCGCCCTGAAGGAGGGCAAAAAATAGGCCTGGGATTCCGGAATAGGCTTAAATGCCGAGGCATACAGCAGCGTTGAAGTGTAATTTGAGAAAAGTGGTTGATTCGACAGTACCCCCTCGCCATAAAATCCAAATTTTATCGGCCCCAGTGATTCAAAGTAATTATCGTAAATCAGCTGAAGTTTGAACCAGTTGTGAAATTGAGTTATCGGAGTCTTGCTGATGGCAGTAGAACCAGGCAACATGTCCTCCTTCCCATTGATATAGGTCAATTGTAAAATCAGGTTGACCCCCGCATTTGCAAACTGCTTCCGGTTCAGGCTGTTCAGTTCAAAGTTAACCGATGGCTCAACGAAGCTGAATGTTGTTTGATCGGATGTATCGGTTCGGGTAAACGTGTTATTCTGATAGTAATTTTTATAGGTTGAACCATACGCAATTCCACACGACAATTTCCCCGTATTGGTGATCGGAATTCCCACCTGCAAATCACCGAAATACTCAGTTTCTATAACATAACTGGGTATTTTATCGTCAAAGAAAAAACTGGCATTTTTGAAATAATTAAGATGGTTAAAGGTATAGTTCAAACCTAAAAACCAAGGGGTTTTGGAATTAAAATCGATACGGCCTCCAACTTTTGCAGAACTATATACCTTACCAAAATATCCATTCACAAAGAAACGCAGGGCCTTCGTCCACAAATATTTATATTGAAGTTCCAGAAAGGCTTGACTGTTATTCCCCAAAGAAAAATTACCCCCGAATTGCGCCCCGAAGTTATTGGACTTCTGAATATCCAGGTAAAGATCGAAGTTTCCGGACTTCTCATTGAACCGGGCCACAGGGTATATACTCCGGGCAAAACCCTCATCCAGAAAACGGAAATACCCTTGCTGAAGATCTTCAAACGAGATGGTTTTTTTCCCATGTTTCAGTATCTGCCTGACATATCGCTCCTGCATTTTATTCAAGCCGGTGATGTACACAGAATCAAACTGCAAGTCAGGTTTCTGTTTATTAAAGGCTTCCCGCCGAAGACGGATCGTTTCAGGCTCAATGCTGTCGTGTACCAATTTCCTGATTTCGGAAATTTTTCGCAGGGTGGCAACGTAGCCGCTATCGGCTAGTTCCGCCGTTTTTGAGAAATCAAGCAGGTTTATATCCGGTATTTTTGGTACAATCATCACCGAGTTCTGGTATGTGATGGTGTCACTCTGTCGTTCCATCAGCATGGTGAGCAACTGCGAGACAACATCATCCCGATCGGGCTTTTTATAACGCCGTGCCACCCTGCTGCCGATGATGACCTCCGGCTGAAAATCGCGCATCGCCACATCGCAGGGAAAATTATTGTACATACCCCCGTCAAATACCAGCTTTTTATCTATCACTACCGGATTGTATATAAGCGGCAAGCTCATCGATCCCCGAACGGCGGTACTCAGGTCTCCGGAACGCAGTACCATTTGGGTGGAGGTATCAATGTCTGTCACCACGCATCGGAACGGAATCATCAGTTTGTCAAAATCACCGCCGGCAATGGCATTGGCAGGAGCAAGCAGCTTCATAAACTGAAAATCAATCTCGTAGGTTTTTATCAGTTGAGACGGAAGCCATGAGGTAATCTTCCTGTTGAGGTTGAAATTGGTCGAAATCCACGACGCATTGGGATCTTCTTTGCGGTAATAATAAACATAGCGTTCATCCATAATCCCGGTGGCCCAGCGCTGAAAATCTTCTGAATTCATCAGTTTTTCAATCTCATCCGGTGAAAAGCCGCTGGCATACATGCCCCCGATAATGGCACCGATAGAGGTTCCGACGATATAATTTATGGGAATGTGATTTTCTTCAAGGGCACGCAACACACCAATGTGAGCACCACCTTTGGCCGCGCCCCCCGAAAGCACCACGGCCACCCGCTGGGCATACAAAGAATCACTGAGGCACAATGAAAAATAAAAAAATAAAAAAAAGAGTAAAGACCGGTTTTTGAACTGGTGTGTCATTCACGTTTATTCAATTGACGCCAATGCCTGCTCCAGGTCGGCAATGATATCTTCGACCTCTTCAATGCCTATCGAAAGACGTACCAGTTCATCGCTGATGCCGCCCTCTTTCTTGGCCGCAGCAGACAATTTACTGTGGGTCATTGATGCCGGATGCTGAATGAGGGTTTCAATGCCACCAAGCGAAACGGCCAGCACGCATAGTTGTACCTGGTCCATCAGCTTCTTGCCGGCAACAAGTCCTCCTTTAAGTCCAAAACTCATCATGGCTCCCGGGCCGCGCATCAAACGTTTTCCCAATTCATATTGAGGATGAGACTTTAATCCGGGATAGGCGATCCATGCTACTTTGGGATGAGCCTCGAGAAAATGAGCCACCTTGATCGCGTTCTCCTGTGCACGATCGATGCGAATGCCCATGGTTTTCAATCCGCGACGGGTCAGGAAGGCCTGGTGCGGATCCATATTGCAACCCATGGCGACCATGACGGGACGCAATTTTTTGTAGTCAGCCTCGGTTTTTGTAACAATCACCCCACCCACGATATCGGCATGGCCGTTGATAAATTTGGTCAGGGAGTGCAGCACGATGTCGGCGCCCATGTCAAGCGGATTCTGAAGGTAGGGGCTGCAGAAGGTATTATCGACGCAGACCGGGATGTTGTGCTGGCGTGCGATCTCACAAATGGCCGGGATATCGGAGATCCCGATGGTGGGATTGGCCGGTGTTTCAAGGTAAATCAGCGCCGTGTTCGGACGGATGGAGGTTCTTACCTTTTCGAGGTCGGTGGTATCGATGTAGGTTGATTCAACCCCGAACTTAGAAAAAGTTCCTTCAATGATCCCGCGGGCCGGACCATACACTGCATTGTGACTTAAAATGTGTTTGCCTGCACCCAGGTAAGCCATGTAAACAGTGGTCACTGCGCCCATGCCCGATGAACAGCCAATTCCATCGAAGCCGTGCTCACTTTCGGCAATCGTCTTTTCAAGATCGCGGATGGTGGGGTTTCCGATGCGGGTGTATATGTAACCATCACGTTCGCCGGCAAAACAAGCAGCACCATGGTCGGCGCTCTCAAAGGCAAAGGTAGAGGTTTGATAGATGGGCGTGATCACACTGCCCAATGGGTCTTTGGCGCCTGCTCCGTGAACCAGTTTGGAGTTAAAGCCGGTAGGTTTATTTTTCATGCGTTCGGATTATAGTGATTTCGTTTTCGATTTTATCATTCAGATGGCGCTTTACGGCGCACAGGGAGGCAGTTTTAATAACGGCAGCTTCATATTGTTCTGGAAAATCCAAAGGAACATGAATACGCATGATCAGTTTGGCGATCATTTTCCGGATCGGATCGTAGTCATAATCCATCTGGATGTGAACTTCCGACGTGTCGATCCCGCGCTGATCACAGAAACTCTTGACATAAATGCCTGCACAGGTACCCAGTGAGGCGAGGAATAAGTTAAAGGGTGTGGGGGCCGAATTATCACCGCCCGATTTCAGCGTCTGATCTGTTTTAACGGTAAAACCGTCGATCAGGGCATTTACTTTCTTATTTCCGTCAAAGGTAATTTCAATGGGCATGTTGCTTGTTTTGAGGTGCAAAGTTACTATTTTATTGCGAATCCCGGTAATAAGACCCTTTCTTCTTTTGAGCGAATTTGTGCAATCAATTTTGTAGGTTTGCAATGGAAGAATCAAGAACATGGCGGAGATCCCGACCTTATCGGAAAACCGGATACAGATAAAGACCAGGGCTGATTTTGAGGTGATGTTTAAAACCCATTACAGTGCCTTGTGTTCCTATGCCCATGGCTTTCTCAAGGATCCGGATGCGGCCGAAGAGGTTGTCCAGGAGATGATGTTCAGGATCTGGACCGGTCGTGAGTCGCTCGTCATCGAAACATCCCTGCGGAGTTATCTTTTCAGGGCGGTCCGTAACGGATGCATGAATGTTCTCAAACATCTCAACATCCGTGAAGAATATAAATCTTTCAGGGAAAGGGAGATGGGCGAAACCCAGCGTTCAAATGAGGATGAGATGATCGTATCAGAGTTGGAACAGAAAATCAGGGAGGCGATCGACCATTTGCCTGTTGAACGGCGCAAGGTATTTATCCTGAGCAGGTATGATGGACTAACCTATGGTCAGATCGCGGAAAAGCTGGGCCTTTCGGTAAAAACTGTGGAAAACCAGATGGGAAAAGCGCTGAAATCGCTTCGGGAAGAGCTATCGGATTACTTGCCCTGGGTGGCGCTGTTTTTTTGGAAGATTTTTTAAGGAGGTAACAGGGTGACAAGACAAACACCATATAGGAATGGCGCAAACAAGGACTAACTTTGGTATTTTAGGGGGCCCTAAGAAAGTAAGCCAACATCACCTTGAGGCTAAGACCTCTTTGACAAGATTG
>Ga0247842_10001633_pt1 | contig 36598 bp, 30 predicted proteins | sample LaCruzMarch2015__3_FD_192411 | JGI IMG/M metagenome (GOLD analysis project Ga0247842, IMG submission 192411) | Freshwater microbial communities from meromictic Lake La Cruz, Castile-La Mancha, Spain - LaCruzMarch2015_19m | ecosystem: Environmental > Aquatic > Freshwater > Lake | place: Spain...
GATTACCATAAAGCACGGCTATCCCGCCCTGTTTATGATACGCCTGCGCAAACGGCCGGATAACTTCTTCATCAAAAATCTTCGCTTTATCAGCAATCTCAAACGTTTTCTCTCCGCTGACATTAAGCGTATTATTCAGCTTGGATTTTAATCTTTTTAACACCGCGGGAATCCCGCCGGCATATTCAACATCTTCCATAAAATGAACGCCTGCAGGTTCAATATTAGTAATATGCGGAACGCTTTTACTGATTCTATCAAAAGTTTTAAGGTCTAGCTTGATCCCCGCTTCGTGGGCGATCGCCATAAGATGCAAAACCGTGTTGCTTGATCCGCCTAAAGCCATATCCACAACAATAGCATTCTCCAGAGATTCTTGAGTGATAATATCGCGCGGTTTAATGTCTTTGCTCACCAATTCCACAATCCGCTCGCCACTAGCCTGGGCGATCCTGCGTTTCTTGGCTGAACCAGCCAGGGCCGTGCCGCAACCCGGAATTGACATACCCATGGTTTCAGTAAGACAGGCCATAGTATTAGCAGTATATAACCCCTGACATGACCCTTGCCCCGGACAAGCCTCCATCTCTAAACAAGTCAATTCTTCTTCCGAGATGTCGCCGATTTTGGCCCGGCCCATTCCCTCATAAGTATCATGCACAAAAGCTAATTTTCGTTTATTATAATGGCCGGAGATCATCGGCCCGGCTGTAATAATTACCGCCGGTATATTTAACCGCGCCACCCCCATAAGCATCCCGGGAGTAATTTTATCACAGTTAGTCAGGCAGACTATTCCGTCCAATTGATGAGCGTTACAAACCGTCTCAATCATATCCGCGACAAGTTCCCTTAAAGCCAGGGGATAACACATTCCCAAATGGCCCATAGCTATACCGTCACAGATACCAGGCACGCCGAATAAAAATGGCACGCCTCCGCCATAACAAACCCCGCGTTCAATAAACCTTTCCAGATCGCGCATCCCTACATGGCCGGGAATAAGATCAGTAAAAGATGTGGCTACTCCGATAAACGGGCGTTTTAAATCATTACGCGACAACCCGGTTGCGTGCAAGAGCGCGCGGTGCGGCACTCTTTCCAAACCTTTTTTGATTTGATCTGAACGCATAAGTTTATCCTTTCCTTTATCCCTACTCACAACTTACTAGTCCGCGCCTTCTCCGTCATGCACCACACCTGAGGCATCCTGGCGCTTACGCACAATCACTCTTTTCAAAGTAACATATTTATCAACCCGGCTGGCGTTATTTACGGCATTCAATTGCTTGAAAAGAAAATCGAATTTGTTTTCAATCTCTCCGGCAATTGCGTCACGCGTAGCTTGAGGTAAAGTCATAATTTCTTTCTTGAAAGCGCCTAATGCCTTTTTCCTAGTTTTATAGAAGAACTGCTCTTCGGTCTCTCCGGCTTTAGCTTCATTGGCAGCATTAACTTTAAGCCATTCATAAATCGTCTTCTTTAAATCCGCGGGAAAATGTTTGGAATCAAAAATCATATTCTGAAACTGCGTAGCTAAATGCACTTCGCAAGTCTCGCATTCCGGGAATTTATGGAATGCCTCTTCGGGTAAAGTTGACGCTCCATGCTGCACAGCGCCGCCTAAACCAAACTCTTTGCGCGCAAGGGCAGAAAGATTCTTTAATGTTTCAAAATCAAGTTTTACCTGGGCAATGGAACCATCAGGTAGGACTACTCCGCCGTGGCTTGTCCCGGTCTGGATAGAGATCTTGCTGATTCCGGTAAGTCCTTTACGCAGGCGGCCTTTAAAACCCTCCATAAACGCGCGCAGGTCTTCCGGGGTAGAGTTCTGATGCCCTACCTCACCGATTTCACCGCCTACTGAAACAGTTATCCCCTTTGGCTCAATGCGGCGGATAAACTGTGTAAGCTTGGCGCATACCTCATAGTTAGAGAATTGCTGGTCTTTTACTTTTGGTTTACTCAAATCAACCAAAGTTGAAGAATCAATATCGATATTGTAAAAACCTGCTCCCACTGCCTCATTAATTAAAGCCTGGAGCGCTTCAATCTCTTTATCCGCATTTTCCTGGTATTTTTTTAAGTTCGCCTGAAAATGATCCCCCTGGATAAATACCGGGCCGCTATAATTTTCTTTAATCGCCGCAGCCAAAATTACCGCAGAGTATTCAACCGGCGGCTGGGCAGTATAACCCATCTCGGATTTGGCAATCTCGAATATAAATACCTTAGCATTATTCTTCTTGCCCACCCTAAAGATCGCCCTGGCCAAATCATAAGTCAAACTGCGCAGGTTTATCGCCGGCACGGTAGAACCGCTGAATTCCTCCCTGCCGCGGGCCATATAATAATCATGGATACTAGACGGATAAATACCTTTTTTATAAGCAATATCCCAGATCTTTTTGGCGAGCTTCTTTTTAGCCGAAGCATCCTCAGTTAAAACTAAATCCATTACGATGTTATCAATCTCAAGCGGTTTCCTTCCCATGTTGCTTAATCCTCCTTTAATAAATATTTGTATTATTTAATAACTTAAGTTAAAATCCTGATCAAATTAAATAAATTATCAATCTTTAGTTCTTTCTTTTGTATCGCAACCTCAAAATCAATCTCCGCAAATTTACCGCCTCCAAGACCAACGGCAATATCGGTTTTACCTGACAACAAACAATCAACCGCGCTCTTGCCAAGGTGCAAAGCAAGGTCCCGGCTGACAGCAGTGGGTCGACCCCCTCTTTGTACATGGCCCAAGACCACTGTCCGTGTCTCAAGGCTGGTAATTTCAGTAATCTTTCTCGCAATATCCTCTGCCTTACCTGCGCCTTCGGCAACTATGATAATCCAACTCATCTTGCCAACCAAATTACCATGTACAATATCATGGCAAATTAGTTCCAGGTTAAATTTCTTTTCCGGAATAATCACATCTTCACATCCTCCGGCAAGGGCAACAGTCAGGGCAATAAAACCAGATTCTCTGCCCATTACTTCAACTACAAAAATCCTCTCCATGCTGGTTGCGGTATCGCGTATCTTATCAATCGCATCAAGGGCAGTATTAATTGCCGTATCCGTGCCGATAGTATAATCAATCCCGTTAATATCATTATCGATAGAGGCGGGAATACCTATAACCGGAACTTTATATTTCTTATAAAACTCGTGTGCTGCGGCAAAAGAACCATTGCCGCCGATAACCACTAAACCATCAATATTATATTTCTTAATAGTATTATAAGCCCGGCTCATCCCTTCTTCAGTCTTGAATTCCGCACAGCGGGCGGTTTTTAAAATAGTCCCACCCTGATTGATGATCCCGGAAACAGAGCGATGGTCTAAAACTTTTAGCTCTTCGTTAATCAGTCCCCACCATCCGCGGAAAACCCCCATTACCTCTAATTTCTGGTTGATCCCGTAGCGCACAACGGAACGGATTGCCGGATTCATTCCCGGAGCATCTCCTCCGGTAGTTAAGACTGCGATTCTTTTCATCAAGTCCCCATCTCCCAGCTAGCTAAATATTTCTTCTGTTCCGCAGTAAGCACATCTATCTTAATCCCCATAGACTTAAGTTTAAGCCCGGCGATGTTCTTATCAATATCTTCCGGTACCGTATAAACCTGTTTTTGCAATCTACGGTAATTTTTGGCCATATACTCCGCAGAGAATGCCTGGTTAGCGAAAGACATATCCATAACGCTAGCCGGGTGACCCTCAGCCGCGGCCAAATTAATCAAGCGGCCTTCCCCTAGAATATAAATTTTGCGGTTACCGCTTAAAGTGTACTCGTCAACAAAATCGCGGGTTGCCCTTTTAGATTTAGCTATACTTGCTAAACCCGGGATATCAATCTCGACATTAAAATGCCCGGAGTTAGCTACGATTGCACCGTCTTGCATTAAGCTAAAATGCTCTTTACGGATAACATTAATGTCCCCGGTAACCGTAACAAAGATATCACCGGTTTTAGCTGCCTCTTTAATCGGCATAACCCTAAAGCCATCCATAGTCGCCTCAAGCGCGCGCAGAGGGTCGACTTCAATAACAATTACTTTAGCGCCCATGCCTTTTGCGCGCATGGCAGCTCCCTTTCCACACCAGCCGTATCCGCAAACTACGAAATTAGACCCGGCAATTAATTTATTCGTTGAACGGATAATCCCGTCAAGGGTTGACTGGCCTGTGCCGTAACGATTATCAAAAAGATGTTTAGTCAAAGCGTCATTAACCGCGATAATTGGATAACGCAATTTCCCTTCTAATGCCAAAGCGCGCAGACGGATCACTCCGGTAGTAGTCTCTTCTGTGCCGCCTATGATATTGGCATGTTCCCTCTCCGGACGCTGATGGATGGTACTTACCAGATCCGCACCGTCATCCATGGTTATATCCGGCTTGACTGCTAAGGCGGATTTTATATGGCTATAATAAGTTTTAGTATCTTCGCCTTTAATCGCAAAAACAGCCACCTTTAAATCTCTTACCAGGGCCGCAGCTACATCATCCTGAGTAGAAAGCGGATTGGATGCACAAATATAAACATCGGCGCCGCCTGATTTTAAAACATCTGTCAACACGGCCGTCTCAGTAGTAACATGCAAACAACAAGCAACCTTCAAGCCTTTTAAAGGCTTATCCTTGGAAAATCTCTGTTTAATCAAGCTAAGTACGGGCATATTCTTACTTGCCCATTCAATTCTTAAAGCGCCTTTTTTAGCTAAGTTTATATCTTTAATGTCATATTTCATTCGTATTATCCTCTCTTTAATTTACAATATCCTTTTATTATAAACGGCTGGCTTGTTTTTTTAATCCTGCCGCTTTATCCGTCTTCTCCCAGGTAAACTCCGGCTCTGGCCTGCCAAAATGCCCATAACTGGCAGTCTTCCTATATATAGGCCGGCGTAAATTCAATGACTCAATAATCCCCTTAGGAGTAAGCTGAAAGTTCTGCCGTACCAACTTCACCAAAGACTCTTCTGAAATAACTGAAGTGCCCTCTGTCTTTACCATAACTGACAAAGGATCCGCACGGCCGATAACGTAAGCTAGCTGAATAAGGCATTTCTCCGCCAGGCCCGCTGCCACAATATTCTTAGCAATATAACGACACATATACGCTGCGGAACGGTCAACCTTAGTAGGGTCCTTACCAGAGAACGCGCCGCCACCATGGGCAACCGCGCCGCCGTAAGTATCTACAATTATCTTTCTGCCGGTCATCCCGGTATCAGACTGCGGCCCGCCAATTACAAATTTTCCTGTTTGATTAACAAAATACTTGGTATCTCTATCCACCCAACCTTTAAGGATCGGACCAGCTACCTCCCGGATGATTTCACGTCTCGCTTTTTCAGTAATGCGCTTTCCGCTTTTATCCAGGATATCATCGGTATGCTGAGAAGCCAATACCACTGAATCCACGCGTACCGGTTTATCGTTATCATATTCTATAGTCACCTGGGTCTTGCCATCCGGACCAAGGTATTTCAAAATCTTATTCTTACGCACCTGCGTCAGGCGCATAGCAAGTTTCTGCGCCAGCATCAAGGCCAGCGGCATCAATTCCTTAGTCTCATTGCAGGCATAACCAAACATAATCCCCTGATCTCCCGCTCCGCCGGCATCCACCCCTTGCGATATATCCGGAGACTGGGAATGGATGGCATTAAGTATGGCGCAGGTATGAAAATCAAACCCGTATTTAGGGTGATTATAACCTATATCTTCAATAATGCCCCTGCAGATATCATGTACATGTACAAATCCGCGGGTGGTTATTTCCCCGCCCACAATCAAAAGCCCCATTGTCACATAAGTTTCACAGGCTACGCGTGCATAAATGTCATTCGTTAAACAAGCATCCAATACCCCGTCTGAGATCTGATCGCATAACTTATCCGGATGACCTTCAGTTACTGATTCCGAAGAAAAATAATGTTTCCGCACTGACATAACTCCTCCTTATTTTTTTATCCAGAAGAATCCTGACGAGTTAAACGAGTCAGGATCCTCCTCATAATTAGGCAAATTTTTCTTTTGCCGCGTTTAAATACTTATAATCACCGATATCAAACCAGGAACCTTTGAATATATACCCATAAACATCCGCCCTGTCTTTAAGCCAGGCAATGTAACCTCCGGTGGCATCTATTTTATTTTTATTGTCCTGGGTATATTCTGTAATCAAACCCAGGCAATCTTTGGGAATAAAATATAAACACATAGCCACCAGGCAACTTTGCGGATGTTTAGGTTTTTCCTCAAAACTAATTACTTTTTTATGCTTATCCAACTTGGCCACACCATACCGGCTGGCGTCTTTTTTCTGCTTTAATCTATACAGGCCTATATTCACAGCCGGAAGATCTTTCTTGGCGGAATTCAAAAAACTATTCAGAGAACCGCTAAACAGGTTATCCCCTCCGATTACCAAAAGATCATCCTGAATCTTTTTCCTGCTTATCGTAAAATTTATATCCCCGATAGCTCCCAACCTATCCTGATTATTCTTAGTCAGGTCATCTACCAGGACAATTTTCTTGGATGATTTAATTGATTTCACCCAGCTGCGAAAAAACCGGATGAATTTACTGTTAGTAACAACATAAATCTCATTGATAGCGGCAACAGCGCCCAATCTATCAATTATATAATTTATAATCGGCCTGCCCTTAATCTCCAGCAGGGGTTTTGGATACTTCTTGGTTAATGGATAAAGTCGGGTCGCATAGCCGGCTGCTAAAATCAATGCCTTCATCCTATTTTAAAATCTCCGCTAACCTGTTCCTGGCAAACTCTTCAATCTCGGTACCGGTCGAAAGCTTCATTGCCTCGCTAGCAAGGCTTTGCACCGCTTTAAACCCTATTGCGCGAATTATAAATTTTAACTCCGGGATTACCTGCGGAGGAACGCTAAACTCATCCAACCCCAACCCCAAAAGGATAAGCGCCAGTGATGGCTCGCCGGCCATCTCTCCGCACATCGCCACTTTAATATTTGCCTGATGCGCCGCGTCAATAACCTGCTTTATCATCCTTAGAACCGCCGGGTGAGCCGGCTCATACAGATAAGCTACTTTTTCATTGCCGCGGTCAACCGCTAAACAATATTGAATCAAGTCATTTGTCCCGATGCTGAAAAAATCCGCTTCTTTGGCTAAAATATCCGCGGTCATCGCCGCCGAAGGAACTTCAATCATTACGCCAACGGGAATCTTATCATTAAACTCTATTCCCTTTTGATTCAACTCTCCTTTTGCCTCCCGAAGCAAACCATTGGCCTGGCGTAACTCCTCTATCCCGGAAATCATAGGATACATAAGCTTCAGGTTCCCATGTACAGAAGCCCTAAGAATAGCACGCAGCTGTAATTTAAATATATCCGGACGAGCCAGACAAAACCTGATCGCCCTCCAACCCAAGAACGGCTGCATTTCATGGGGGATCTGGAATTGCGACAGGAATTTATCCCCGCCTAAATCCAGGGTACGTATAACTACCGAGTGAGGGCTCATCTGCTCAGCGACATACTTATAAGCCTGATAATGCTCTTCTTCGCTGGGGGAATCTTTGCGGTTCATATAAAAAAACTCTGTACGGTAAAGCCCAATCCCTTCGCTACCGTGCAGTTTAACTGAAGAAACCTCATCGGGAAATTCGATGTTAGCATTAATTAAGATCGAGCGGCCATCAGTAGTAACCGAGGGAAGCTCCTTAACCGATGAGAACCTCTCAGCTATATCTTTTAATTTTACCAGTTCCTGCTGATAATTTCTAAGCGTCTCCTCATCGGGGTTAATGATTACCGTGCCGGTGTTTCCGTCAACAATAAGGATATCTCCGGGATTAACCCTAGAGGTAACTCCCTCCAAACCCACCACTGCGGGTATCTCCAGAGACTTGGCCATGATCGCGGTATGCGAAGTCTTACCGCCCATGTCGGTAACAAAAGCAGCAACATTCCTGGTATGCATTGCTGCGGTATCCGAAGGAGAAAGGTCGTGCGAAACAATAATCGCTCTCTCCTTAAGATCCTCCATGCCTACTTTTTCTTTACCCAGAAGGTTTCTTAATATCCTTTTGCCGACATCGTTAATATCGGCGATACGTTCCTTAAGGTATTCATCTTCGATTTTCAAGAATACGCTGATATATTTCTTTAGGACTTCCGAAAAAATATAGGCAACATTTAGCTGCTCTTTTTTAAGCCGGGAGATGACCTCTTCAATAAGCATGCGGTCTTCCAATACCAAAAGGTGCGCATCAAAAATCTGCGCTTCTTCCTGGCCCATATCAAAACTAATCCTTTTTTGCAGCTCGATAATCTCGCGGCGGGTTTTAATCAAGGCTTCCTCAAAAAGCTGGATCTGCACGGGGATATCTTCCCAGGCGATTTTCTCAGGCAATACAACAAACTCCTCCTTACCGAGTTTGTAAGCTGCGCCGATACTTATTCCGCCTGCCGCTGCGATACCTTTTAATTGAATCATAAGGCTTCCTCGCTATTAATAATCTTTTCCAGTTCCGCCAAGGCCTGTTCTGCGTCAGAGCCGTCCGCTTCAACAATAACTAAACTGCCCTTTTCTGCCCCAAGCATAAGAATACCCATAATGGACTTACCATTAACCTCTTCGTCATCGTGACGCACGGTAATGCGCGAATCAAATTTATTGGCTACCTGCACGAATAAAGCAGCAGGCCGGGCGTGTAACCCCTGTTCATTTTTTACGATTAATTCTTTTTTAATTAAGGGCATCTTTAAATCTCTTCGATAAAACTTAAAATAATCTTTGCTAATTTCTCCGCGTCGTGGCGGATCACGCCATCCTGAATCATGATAAAATCTTCTTCAATCACACGGTAACCCAGATTCTCAATATTTTTACGATCATTAACCACAAAAAGTGAATTCTCCCCGGAATAACGCGTCAAAACATCCCTGGGAACCTCTCCGTTATTCACAACACAATAATCCAGGATACGCTCAGAACTATGGCTAAGCAGGGCCTTGATATGGTCAGAAACACTATAACCGTCTGTTTCTCCCGGTTGAGTCATTACATTGCAGACATAAATTTTGATTGCTTCAGACTCCGCGATCTCCCGGGAGATCTCATCAATTAGAAGATTAGGAATAATGCTCGTATATAAAGAACCCGGGCCCAAAACAATAATCTGCGCCTCTCTAATCGCCTTTATCGCATCCGGAGTAGCCAGCGGCTGCTCAGGAGCAAGACTGACTCTATTAATCGCTTTTCTTGCTTTGGGGATCTGCCCTTCTCCGGCGACCATTGTGCCATCCTTATAATGCGCCACAAGCGTCACATCGCCTAATGTGGAAGGAATAACCTGTCCCCTCAAGGCTAAAACCTTGCTGGTTTCCTTAATTGCCTTTTCAAAATCACCGGTTAAACGGGTCATTACCGTAAGAAAAAGGTTGCCAAATGAATGCCCGGAAAACTCAGAATTTTTATCAAAACGGAACTGAAAAAGATCACGCATCAACGCCGGAGCGTCAGCTAAAGCTACCAGGCAATTGCGTATATCACCGGGAGGCAAGACATCAAACTGCTGCCGGAGCCGGCCGCTTGAGCCTCCATCATCAGCCATCGTAACTATAGCGGAAATGTTTGAAGAGTAACTTTTTAACCCGCTTAAAAGAACGGATAAACCTGTTCCGCCGCCTACGGCAACTATCCGCGGGCCACGGCTTAAATGTTTCTTCTGATACAAAAGATCAACCAACTCCGTGCCCCTGGATGACGGAACGAATATGGCGATAAAAGAACGCATCATCCGTTTTATACCCAGGATCAAAATTATGATCCCGGAAATTACAACCAGGGCATCTAAAAACTGAATCAGCCAAAATTGGCCGGATTTAAGGTTGGCTGTTCCTATAATTAAAAGTACCACCCCAAAAGCGCTTAAACCCACCCAACGCTTAATACCTATGCCAGGATAAAACCATTTTAAGATAACGCTAGAGGCTGTTTTCATTTTACGAAACAATCTGTTAATTATGTGATTAACTTACAGGATATCCTGCACGATTATCCGGCAGGGATCTGATAAAAATAAAAACAAAATAGACTAGATTTTCTTCTCGTCTTCCTGAGTGATAATCTTAATTACAGATTTTTCGTCCATACAGGTACGCAGGGTATCGCGAAAATATTTATCTTTTAAGAGGCGCGATATCCTAGCTAATGCCTTAAGGTGCGGTCCGGCGGAATCCTGCGGAGCAACAAGCAAAAAGAAAATATAAGCTAATTCCCCGTCGAGAGAATCAAAATCTACGCCTTTTTTAGAAAGCCCAAAGGCGGCTACCAATTTATCCACGCAGTCGCATTTTGCATGCGGTATGGCAATGCCCTGGCCGATTGCGGTTGAACCCAAGGCCTCTCTTGACATAAGGGCTTCAATGAGCTTGTTACGGTTGCGTTTCTCCACATCACCGGCTTCGATCAAAAGATCCACCATCTCCTTAATCACATCTTCCTTGCGGGTAGATTTTATGTCGGTGAGAATCGCTTTCTTAGAAAGAAAATCCATTATCTGCATTTGTTTCTCCTTTCGAATAATCAATACAAAAATAAAAGCGGGAGACGGGATTCGAACCCGCGACATCAACCTTGGCAAGGTTGCGCTCTAGCCAGCTGAGCTACTCCCGCAATACCAATTGCGCACCGGCGCAACTCCAATAAGCGCCGGGTGCTGCATCGCTCGCTATTATCAACTGTAAAATTTCATTTTGGGCGGAAGAGGATTTGAACCTCCAAGGGTTACCCCAATAGCTCCTAAGGCTATCGCGTATGCCAATTCCGCCATCCGCCCGGATATTTCCTCTTCTCGCTTCCAATATCAAAATTTGATAATTTGTGGTTTATGAGCGTGCATTAGAAATTCTTCGGCAAATGTGCGCAAGGAGTTACGACGAACGGAGGACTCTCTAACAACGTAAGTCAGTCCGAGAGTGAGTCGTAAACCGCAGCGCACGACGAAGAATTTCGCACGCGAAAAACCACAAATTGTCAAATTTATTGAGCCTCCCGCGACTCGAACGCGGCACAACCACATTAAAAGTGTGGTGCTCTACCTGATGAGCTAGAGGCCCGAATTTAAAACTCCAATACTTCCTTTTCCTTATTCTTTAAAAGTTCGTCAATCTTGGCGATATATTTATCAACCACTTTCTGCAATTCTTCAATACCGCGGAACTTTTCATCTTCAGAAACAATCTTGTCTTTTTCCAGCTTCTCTACGGTTTCCTTGGCATCTCTTCTAATTGTACGCATAGACACCCGGCCATCTTCAGACATCTTATGGATCTGTTTAGCCAACTCTAGCCGCCTCTCTTTAGATAGCTGAGGAACAGCAAGTCTGATTACTTTTCCGTCGTTAGAAGGATTGATCCCGAGGTTAGATTTCATAATCGCCTTTTCGATCTCAACAATCACCGTAGGATCCCAAGGCTGGATAACAATCAAATGTGCGTCAGGAGCCGATATTGCCGCCAACTGCTTGAGCATAGTCAGAGTCCCGTAATAATCAATATGCATGCCTTCAACCAAACTGGGAGATGCCCTCCCGGTCCTTACTTCATGGAACTCACGGTTCATCGACTCAAAAGCCTTTTTCATCTTCTCTTCTGTATTATGTAATATTTCCTTAACAGTCATATTTTCCCGCCTTTCGCTTATCTTACAACCGTGCCAATCTTCTCACCTAAAATTACACGCTTAATATTCCCCTGGCGATTAAGATTAAAGACAACGATGGGTAATTTATTATCCATACATAGGCTGATTGCTGTTGCGTCCATTACCTTTAAGCCCTTCTTAAGCACGTCTATATATTTTAACTGGCTGAACCTTTTGGCGCCTTTTACTTTCATGGGATCGGCGGCATAAACCCCATCAACTTTAGTAGCCTTTAAAATAGCATCCGCATTAATCTCCATAGCGCGCAAGGCCGCGGCTGTATCGGTAGTAAAATAGGGGTTGCCGGTCCCGGCGACGAAGATAACCACCCTACCCTTCTCTAAATGCCGTATAGCCCTTCTTCTAATATAAGGCTCAGCTATCCTTTGCATCTCAATAGCTGTCATTACTCTTGTGGGTACGCCTGATTTCTCCAGTGCATCCTGCAGGGAAAGCCCGTTAATTACAGTAGCCAGCATCCCCATATAATCGGCAACGCTACGGTCTAAATCCAACCCGCGCGAAGCGGTATTCTCCTGACCGCGTAAGATATTGCCTGCGCCTAAAACAACAGCCACATCTACGCCCAAATCCATAATTTCTTTAATCTGGCGCGATATGGTCTTAAGCACTTCCGGGTCTATACCATGCGTATTTTTTCCCTGAAGCGCCTCACCACTAAGTTTAAGGACAATTCTCTTATAAACCGGTTTGAGCATTTATTCGCCGATCTTATAGCGGATAAACCTGCGGATAACAATATTCTCGCCAATCTTTGCCACAATACTACCCAAACAATCTTTAATCGTTAAACTCGGGTCTTTGACAAAAACCTGCTCCAATAAACAATTATTCTTGTAATAATCTTCCTTGCTTTTTTCATGCTGCAGGACATCCTCCGGCACATCTTCCTTCTTTATATATGACGGGCTGCTCGCAGCTATATGCATAGCCAGGTCTTTGGTGAATTTTACAAACTCTTCATTCTTGGCTGCAAAATCAGATTCACAGTTTACTTCCAGCAAAACACCAATTTTATTTCCATGATGTATATAACAATCAATCCTGCCTTCTTTAGCAGCACGGCTTTGTTTTTTAGCGGAAATTTCCAGGCCTTGTTTACGCAACAATATTACTGCCTGTTTGATATCCCCTTTAGCCTCTTCCAAAGCCTTCCTGCAATGCGCGATGCTTGAGCAGGTCATATCCCTTAGTTCTTTAATAGCGCTCAGTGAATTTTTCATTTTAAAACGACCCCTTCTTTCTCGATTTCAGTTTTGTATCCGCTGCCGGCTTAATGTGCGCCCTTTTTGCTGCCCCAGCCTCATCAATAGGCGGTTGGCTTTCCTCAACAATCTCCTCAATTTCTTTAATCTTAATTTCCTCTTCCGGAAGGACTTCTGGTGAGATATCCTGTTTTGGCTCCTCTACCTTAACAACCCCTTCCTGAGAAAGATAAGATAAGAATTTCTTCCTTCCCTCAATGATCGTATCCGAGATAATTGTAGCAACTGTACGAATAGACTTAGTAGCATCATCATTACCCGGAATAGGATAATCCACCAAATCAGGATTGGAATTAGTATCGATTAACCCGATTATCGGGATCCCCAGCCTGCGCGCCTCAAGCACCGCAGTCTCCTCTTTCTTGGTATCCACAACAAACGCCGCCTTAGGCATACGCTCCATAGTGACTATGCCGGAGAAGTTTTTATTCAACTTGGCCAGCTCTTTTTCCAAACCGGCAACTTCTTTCTTGGTTAATTTCTCAAATGTCCCGTCAGTACGCATCTTTTCAATATCTTTCAGACGGTTAATACTCTTTTTAATAGTGGCAAAGTTAGTAAGCATCCCGCCCGGCCAACGATCAGTAACATAATACATACCACAGCGGATTGCCTCCTGTTTGATCACATCCTGAGCCTGTTTTTTGGTCCCCACAAAAAGGACAAACTCGCCCTTAGAAGTTATATCCATTAAGAAATCCCGGGCAGCGTTAATACACTCCTCGGTCTTTTCCAGGTCAATAATGTAAATACCGCTTCTTGAGCCAAAAATAAACTTTTTCATTTTGGGATTCCAGCGCTTAGTCTGATGGCCAAAATGTACCCCTGCTTCTAAAAGCTGTTTGATTAATTCTGATGGCACGTTTTTATTCCCCCTCTTTCTTTGTGGCTTTGGCTGTTCGCTCGCCAAACCATGGTTATCTAACCAGTTAATATAATTCCTTGCCTTCCTTGCTTCAAATAAGCCGGAAAATTAAGGCAAAAAGTTAATTTGGTAATTATAGCAAATTTTTGCCTATTTGCAACTATTATTGTATCTCTTGAGCATCATAAAGCCGCTTGTATAAACCCTTCTTTTCCAGCAACTGGCTATGCGTCCCCTGCTCAACGATTACTCCTTTATCTAAAACTACAATCCTATCGGCATTCCTTACCGTGGAAAGCCGGTGAGCGACTACAAAAACCGTTCTGCCGGTAACCAGGCTGTCTAAAGCATCCTGAACAATACGTTCAGAGGTAGAATCCAACTGTGAGGTAGCTTCATCCAGGATTAATATCGGGGCATTCTTTAAAAGTGCGCGGGCAATAGCAATACGCTGACGCTCTCCTCCGGAAATCTTTACTCCTCTATCACCAATTATTGTACCATAACCTTGCGGGCATTTGGATATAAAATCATGCGCATGCGCCCTCCTGGCTGCCTCTTCTATTTCCTTATCGGAGGCATCCAACTTGCCATAAGCAATATTAGCCCGGATCGTATCATTAAAAAGTATGGTTTCCTGATTAACTATACCCACCTGGTTACGTAATGATTTCAGATTAAACTCCCGCACATCCACGCCGTCAATAAAAACATTTCCTTTTTGGGGATCATAGAAACGCGGGATTAAATCCACTAACGTACTTTTTCCGGTGCCACTGGGACCGACAATTGCCAGCATCTGGCCGTAACCAACCTCCAAATTAATCCCTTTTATAATTTGCGTATCCCCATAACTGAACCAAACATCATTAAACCTGATACTTTGTTTAAAACCGGTTAAATTTTTAGGAACAAGCGGTTCTTTTACGCTCGTCTCTGTCTCCAGTACCTCATGTATGCGTTCGCTGGCCGCCATAGCCTGCTGGTTTAAGGCGTTTACCTGGCTTAATTTCTTCAAAGGCCTGATTAAAGATAAAAGTGAGCCCAGAAACAGGCCAAAAACTCCAAAAGATATTTTACCGGCGATAACTTCACGGCCGCCCCAGAAAAATACCAACACACCGGCAATGCACCCTAAGTACTCCGTAGCAGGATTAAGCAGCAGCGTACGCTTAATTGATTTCATGGAAAGTTTATAATAATCCATATTTACCTTGTTAAACTTACTAATCTCATGCTCTTCCATATTAAAGGCTTTAACAATGCGCGCACCCATAATCGTCTCATAAAGCAGAGAATTAGTATCAGCGGCATTCTCCTGGGTGCGTTTGGAAAGTTTTCTTAAAACCTTACCGACCTTTATAATCGGTAAACTGATTAAAGGCACGAATATAATCGAAACTAAAGCCATTTTAAAATAGATAAAGAAAATAACTATGGCAAAAATAACCACCTGCAAGCTCTGATAAATCAGGTCAGTTGAACCGTATGATACCGCATTCTCCACAAGCCTGACGTCATTATTGATACGTGACATGAGTTCTCCGCCGCGCTTATGGGTAAAATAGCTAAGCGATAAAGACTGTATCTTACCATAGAGCTTAGACTTAATATCCCTGACCACACGTTGACCAATATCCGACATAAGATAGCTCTGGAAGAATTCAAAAATCCCTTTTAATAAGAAAAGCACCAGTACAGTAACAACCATATAGCTCAAAAGCACTTCCGGAGAGGTATTATTTATTTTATCCACAAAATTAGCCAGAAAATCCGGTAATTTAGCCGGGATAATGATCTTTTTGTTGGTCAAAACCTTATCTGCTAAAGGCACTATCATTGCCAGAGATACACCGTCAAATATCGCAGAAAACCCCATACAAACTATGGCTATAGCAAATAACCCATAATAAGGCCGCACGAATTTTAGTAACTTAAGATAGTCTTTCATCTTTTACCTTTCCTAAAGAAGGTTTATTTTAACATATCCACCTAAGCATGGCAAACCTTTTTATTGCATTATTTTGTGCGTCTGGCCTGGTTTATCCCTTCTCCCTATTACGCTAGGGGTCCTGCCGCTGAAGTATCCCCACTCCTTCGGGGTAAATCCTTCCTCGGAACGGGGATTCCCCTCTTCAGCGTCACCCCTCGGCAGGCAACGCGAAAGAAACCAAACTATGCATTTATGGTATTACTAATATAAGATTTCCGGATTTTGCTGGAGGCACAATTAGAAGATTTTCGGCAGATGTGTGCGAGGAATTACGTCGAGCGCAGGCAGAATCTTACCAACGTAAGTATACTGCAGCCGAAGCGAGACGTAAGCCGAAGCACACGGCGAAAATCTTCGTGCCGAAGCGAAAGACGGAAAGCTTATAAAATCAGTTGCAAACAGGCTTTCAGTCTGCTATGATTTTCAGCATGGATAAACTTAAGGTAGCGGTAATCGGAGCGGGCCATTTAGGCAGCATTCATGCAAAAATATACAAACAAATTCCCTCCTGCACTCTGGTAGGCGTCTGCGATACCAATCCGGTAAACCTCAAAGCCGTTTCAGGATCACTGCGCGTTCCCGGATACAGCGATTACCATAAACTCTTTGGTAAAATTGACGCTGCCAGCATTGCCGTACCTACGCTTCTGCATCATCAGGTAGCGCATGATTTTCTTGAGAATAACGTACATCTTCTGGTCGAAAAACCATTTACCGTAGATCTTAAACAAGCAGACGATCTTATTGGGATTGCCAAAGAAAAAAACCTCATCTTGCAAGTAGGCCACATTGAAAGGTTTAACTCTGCTTTTTGCGCCACACAGAAAATAATCAAAAATCCGAAGTTTATCGAATGCCACCGCCTTTCCAGCTTTCCTAACCGCTCGCTTGATGTCGGAGCTGTTCTGGACATTATGATTCACGACATTGATATTGTTTTAGGGCTGGTGGATTCACCAATAGAACGCATAGAATCCGTAGGCGTAAATGTACTTACCCAATTCGAAGATATTGCTAATGCCCGCCTAACTTTTAAAAATGGCTGTATCGCCAATCTTACCGCCAGCCGGGTCTCCGATGAAGTAATGCGCAAAATCCGCATATTCCAGGAAGATACCTATATTTCCCTGGATTATAAAAATGCCGAGGCCTCTGTATACCGCAGGATCCAGGGCAAGATTACCAAAGAACGCCTGCCTATTGAAAAAGAGCAGCCTTTGCAGAAAGAGCTGGCTTCATTTGTCGATTGCGTAATCAATAAAAAAACCCCGTTGGTTTCCGGGCCTGTCGCCAGAGAGGCTTTAGCGGTAGCTTTAGAAATTCAAAATCAGATATGGCACAAATAAAAAAAATATTTATTGTTTGTGGCGAACCTTCCGGAGACCTGCTCGCCGGATCTCTTGTCCAGGCAATAACTAAGTTTGAACCGGCAATCAAATTCGCAGGAGTAGGCGGAGCATACCTAGAAAAAGCCGGCGCAGAGATCTTTTATAATATTAAAGAGTTATCCGTAATGGGTTTTTTTGATGTCTTAAAGAAACTACCAAAATTCCTTAAGCTAAAACAATTAATTCTTGAAAAAATAAATACCTATAAGCCCGACGCTATAATTTTCGTTGATTTCTCCGGCTTTAACCTGCGCCTGGCAAAGGCGATCAACAAACACATCCCAACCATTTACTATGTAAGCCCGCAGGTTTGGGCCTCAAGAGAAGGCAGGGTAAATTGCATAAGAGATTTTATCTCTGAAATGATTGTGCTTTTTAAGTTTGAAGAAGAGTTTTACAAACAACGCGGAATCAAAGCGCACTGCGTGGGCCATCCTTTAATAAACCTGGTACGCCCGACCTTAGGAAAACAGGAGCTGCTTGACAATCTCCAGATTAACTCATCCCAAAAGGTTATTGCTCTTCTTCCCGGTTCCCGTAAACAGGAAATCAGAATGGTCCTGCCATTAATGCTTAAAACTGCCCAGCTTATCAACAAAGAAATCCCCAATACGCAATTTATCATCGCTAAAGCCCCTAACCTCGATGCACAGATATACCAAAAAGAATGCGGAAAATATACCCTGAATTTAAAGATTATCGACGGTAAAACTTACGATTGCCTGAATATCGCCGACTTTTGCCTCGTATGCTCAGGCACGGCAACACTGGAAACAACAATCATGCAAAAACCATTTGTGATTGTCTATAAAATGAATTTATTGAATTACTTGCTTTATCGTCCGCAAGTAAAAATTCCTTACATAGGGATGGTCAATATTGTGGCCGGTAAGAAAATTGTCCCGGAGTACATCCAGTTTAATGCCAAGCCTAAAATGATTGCCCGCGCAGCCCTGGGATTCCTGCAAAGACCTGAACAAACCAAGCAGATGCTTGAAGATTTGGCTTACGTAAAATCCAGCCTTGGCTCGCCAGGCGCAGCTGAACGCGCCGCCAAACTCATCCTTGATTTTCTCCAAAATAAATAAAAACGGCAAAATTATTTTTAGCGGGTGACTGCCAATACGAAGCCCTTGCCGCGCGCAAGCGAAAGCTGAGCACGGCGAGGTGGATTGGCAGGCAGGACCCGCTAATTTAATATGATTTTGCTGCTTTTATACGTTCGTCAATCGGCGGGTGGTCAAAAAAGAAAAACTTGATTAGCGGATGCGGATTTCTATCAGCGAGATTTTGGCTGGCAAGTTTATCCATTAAAGAAATAAACGCTTCTTTGTTCTGGGTTGTTTTAAGCGCAAGAGCGTCTGCCTCCCTTTCAAACCTACGGCTCACATATGCCTCTATGGGCTGCATGATAATACCAAAAAGCAGAAAATAAAGAAAAACCAACGGCAGGCTGGCCAATTGTGCAAGAGAGTTTAATTTGAATACCCCCAGGAAAAAAGAATTAGTCCTAAAAATAAAATAGAACAACCCTAAAGTTAACAGGGAGTTTATAGCAATCAGTTTTAAAATATGCTTGAGCTGAAAGTGCGCGAATTCATGCGCCAGTATTCCCTCAACCTCATCATGGCTATATTTATCTTTTAAAGTATCAGCTAAAATCACGCGCTTAGTTTTTCCCATCCCGGTAAAGGCCGCATTAGCCTTAAGCGTTTTTTTACTGAAATCTATTTCAAAAACATCCAACAGCTTAATCTGCATTTTCTGGGCCAAGTTAAATATCCTCTGGCGTAAAACTTCATCTTCCAGTTTCTTATATTTAAAAAATAACGGAATAATCAAGACCGGGGTTAACTTGGCTAAAACCACGCTAAATACTATCCAGAAAATTGAGACAACCAGCCACCATTGGTCAAACTTTATCAAAATCCAGTAGAAACCCAAAATCAATATTAATAAGATTATATAACCCAGTATCCCTGATTTTAGCTGATCCAAACACCAGGAGCCTATTTTCTGTTTAGACAGATTAAACTTGTGCTCCAGAGTATAACCAGCGTAGAAATTAAGCGGGAGACTTAATAAATAATAAAAAACCAAAATAATCAGAAGGAAAACAGCAATTGATAAATATCCCGGCAGGTAAAAATTCTTAATGAGATTCTCTAAAGAAAGGCATAGCCCTGATCCTAAAAAAACCAGAAGCAGGGCTATGTTATAAAACGTATCAGTAATGCTTAATACATACTTTTGGTGAGAGTAACTTTTGGCTAAATTAGCCATATCTATTTCTTAGCTTCTTTTTTCACTAAAGGCGCGACATTGATAAATGTACGCAGGCCACCGTGGCTGGTCTTCTTACGGGTAAAATAAACCTTGCCCGGATAAGCAGCGAATAAAGTGCCTAAACCACGGACCCCTACCCCTGCTTTATAGGCATCGCGACCGCGCACCAGTATCTCTCCGGTCTTAACCAGCTTTCCACCGCTTGATTTAACTGCTTTATCTTTCTTGGGAGTCGAAAAACCACCGATCATTTTAATTTTCCTCCTTTAACGTTTTATTTAAGAAATAAGCTTACCACAAATCAATTAATTAAGCAAGACCTCTTCATCCTTATCCGGAACATGCACATCTAATCCTCTTTGAGTCAATATTTCAGAAAGAATCATCGATTGCTCGAGTTCTCCATGCACCAGGAAAATACGCTTAAGCGGCAGGCAGCCGGAAACAAAATCCAACAACTCTGACTGGTCGGCATGCCCGGAAAAAGCATTAATCACCACCACTTCGGCATTAAGCTCATATTCTACTCCGAATATTTTTACAAAAGGCGTTTTTTCAACTATCCTTCTCCCCAGGGTATCCTGGGCCATATATCCAACAACTAGAATCATATTGCGCGAATCCTCAATATTATTCTGCAAGTGATGCAGCATCCTGCCGGATTCGCACATACCACTACCGGCAATAATAATCATCGGACGCTTATCGGTATTTAAGGCCTTGGACTCTCTTTGTTCGCGGATAAAACGCAAATTTAATAATTCAAAGGGATTATCCCCTTTACTAAACGCTTGGCGAGTCTTTTCATTTAAAAAATCCAGATGAAAATTGAAAAGGTCAGTGATATTCGTAGCTAACGGGCTATCCACATAAATAGGCACCGGGGGGATAAGTTTGTCTTTAAGCAATTCACTTAAAAAGTAAATTACCTCTTGTGTACGTTCGAGAGTAAAAGAAGGAATAAGCACTTTCCCCCCTCTTTTAACTGCCCGGGAAATCGCCTCCCTTAATCTTGACTGCGCTTCATCAATCGGCCGGTGCAGCCTGCCGCCATAAGTAGACTCCATAATCAAATAATCCAAACCCTTGGGGATCACCGGGTCACTTAATAAAGGCAGGTTCTTTCTTCCTAAATCTACCGCATAACCTAAGCGTAAAAAACGCTGGCCATCTTTAATATCCAAGACGATAACCCCTGAACCCAGGATATGCCCGGCATCAAGAATAGTAGCAAAAACATCTTTAGCAATACAAAACTTCTGGTTATAAGAAATGGAGCGGAAAATTTTGGTGGCCCTGGATGCCTCCTTCGCCGTATACAAAGCTTTGCGTAAAGGCAAATTCATGCGCCGGTTAATTTTATTTACGTAACGCACATCTTCTTCCTGGATCTTTCCTGAATCCACCAACATAAGATCTGCCAAATCTTTGGTTGCCGAAGTAGTATAGATCTTGCAGCGCAGGCCCTGCTTAATTAAATTGGGGATATTGCCGCAATGGTCGATGTGCGCATGCGATAAGACCATGGCGTTGATCGTGCGCGGGTTAAAATGGAAGGTGGTGTTGATTGCATAAAAGGCGTCACGGTGCCCCTGGAAGAGCCCGGCGTCAAGCAGTATCTCGGTATTGCCAGCCGTAATCAAATGGCTTGAGCCGGTAACAGTCTTTGCGCCTCCAAGGAATTTTATTTTAACTGACATATTTAGGTTACAAAAAGGTTACGGGAAGAGAATTTACCATCGGTAGTAAGATTTACTCCCAGCCGCTTTAATCCTACGTCATCCCCGGGAGTAGGGATGTGCGTCATATGCACTTCACACCACTTAAGCTCACCCAGCTTATTCATCGCCAACTCTGCGGTATGGTTTGTGGTCGCGCTTATCGCCAGAGCGATTAGACATTCCTCTAAATCCAAGCTCTCTGAATCCTGGCCTAAAATCCCTTCTTTTAGCTTGGCGATCTGGCTTATAATATGCGGGCTTAAAAGTAAAATCTCATCAGGGATATGCGCTAAAATTTTCACCGCGTTCAAAATCAAACTCGAGGCGGCATGCATAAGCTTGGAATTTTTACCCGTAACAATCTGGCCATCGCTTAGCTCAATCGACGCCCCGCAATATATACCCTCATTACCCTGACCTTTTTTCTCAGCTTCTTCCGCGGTTTTTCTGGCCACTTCAACAACTAAACGGTCGGTAACTTTTACCCCCAATTCTTCCATAAGCAAAATTACCCTGTCTACGGTTTCTTTTTTCTCAATACCCAAGGCGTATTCGCTGTTATACCTGAAATACCTACGGATAAGCTCCTGTTTTGCCGCTTCCTGCACTACTTTATCTTCAACAATCCCGAAGCCCGCGCGGTTGACGCCCATATCAGTAGGAGAATTATATGTAGGGAGGTTGTAATCTTTAGCGTATATCCTGCTTAAAATAAGCTTAAGTATAGGGAAACTCTCTACGTCGCGGTTGTAGTTAATAGAAGTCTTGTTATATTTATTCAAATGAAACGGGTCAACCAGGTTAAAATCCTGGATATCAGCTGTAGCTGCTTCATAGGCAACATTCACCGGATGCTTAAGCGGCAAATTCCATATAGGGAAGGTTTCAAACTTTGCGTAGCCGGCGTTGATGCCGCGTTTATGCTCTTGGAATAGCTGAGAAAGGCAGGTGGCCAGCTTTCCGCTATTCGGACCCGGGGCAGTGACCACAACAATAGGATTCTTAGTTTCGATGTAATCGTTTTTACCAAAACCCTTATCACTGACAATAGAGTCAATATCCGCAGGATAGCCATCAATAGGATAATGCAGATAAACCTTTACCCCGCGATGCTCCAGTTTATTTTTGAATATAACTGCCGATGACTGATTGGCAAAACGCGTAATTACTACCGCCAGAATGTCCAATCCCCATTTTCTCAAATCATCGATTAATTTTAGGGTAGCCGCATCATAAGTAATCCCGAAATCCCCACGCACCCTGCCCTTTTCAATATCGCCGGCATATATGGAAAGCACGATATCAATTTTATCTTTTAAGGATTGCAAAAGCCTTATTTTTACATTGGGGTCATAACCCGGCAGGACACGCGCGGCATGATAGTCATAACAAAGCTTACCTCCAAACTCCAGGTAAAGCTTATTATCAAACTTTTTTACTCTCTCAAGAATAAAAGCGGTTTGTTCCTTAAGATATTTTTCGTTATCAAAACCTGTTTTCTTAATCATCTTTTGCCTAATTATTAGGCATATTATAATACAAGCCTTCCCTTTTGTAAAGGAAATTGGGATCGGATCTATCACAAAAAAACGTTTAGTACCGATAATTCGGCTCCTAAACGCCATTGTTTATTTATTTTAACACTGGAGAACAAATTGTCAATTAATTTAAAGAGCGCTAAAATAGAAACACTAGAATAATTAAATCTGAATATTAAGATTAACTGCCCTGAAGAAATTTCTTTAATGCGTAGAATAACAAAACGAGTATTACGGAATATGCTCCAAGGTAAGCTTTTATTTTGCTGACCGGCTGAATAGCTAAACTTCCCGGAGTTATTTTCTTTATTTCAAGGGCATGAATATCCAAATCACCGCCATGCTCTAAGCAACTTCGATGAAGCGTCCCAGAAACTTCTATGATATCTCCTTTTTTCTGATAATTACCAGCATAACGAATATCCTGAACCATCGTCTTGAGAGCCCAGATACCGATTGCAATAATTCCGTCATTCACATGCAGCCATGCGTAATCTCCGCGTACCATTACCTCTCCTATGACTTCTCCTCTATAGTCAACAGTTTTACCGTCATACTGTTTAGCATTATTTATCAATTCCAAACTCGTGGGTGTCTGAGCATAACAGTTAGAACTAGAAACAGTCAACACCAAACACAACACTAACAATAAGAGAAAACTTTTCACTTTTATTTACCTTTCACAAACGCTACAAAAAAACCAAATAGCGCAAAAACCGACATTAACTCAAGCCTGCCTGCCCACATTTCAATTATATAGGTAACTTTTAATATTGCCGGCATACTTGTATCGGTTATCCCGCAGGAAAGCCCAACATTTCCCGCCGCAGATGTTGACTCAAAAAGAGCCTCCAAAAAAGGATACCCCAACCATACCCCCACTAAAGTACCCAATGCGTAAAGAAAAAGATACCCTAAAGTAACAATCAAAACTGCCCGTACCTGTGCATCCTCAATGAACATCGTTTTTATATGATGAAATTTTTGCACCACGACAGCGCTTGGCGAAAGCATCATTGCTTTTATATCCTGCCTGAATGCCTTATAGATAATTCCTACGCGTAGCATTTTAATCCCCCCTGCCGTAGAACAAGCACAACCTCCCAACGCCATAGAAAGAATTATCCCAGTCAGAGCTAAATCTCCCCACTCCTTAAGAAATTGCTGAGCATATATTGTCATATAGCCGGTTGTGGTTTGCCCTGAGATGATCTGAAAAAAACCTTTACGGAAAAGCGTTATTCCATCCGAATAAACACCCAGCTGCCTCAAGCCAGCCATGACAACCAAAGTAACAATCATAATCACAAATAAAAAGGTCCGCGTTTCAATATTCTTCCAAATCTCTTTAAAATTCCCCTTCCAGATTTGATAATGCAAATTAAAGTTAAATGAGCCGATGACCATAAAGAAAATTATAACAATTTCATAGATCAGGCTGTGATAATAAAGAATGTTTGGTGATTGCGGGGAGAAACCTGCGGTATCAAATCCGGCCATAAAAATACAGGCACCGTGAAAGAATGCGCTTTGAGGTTTCAATCCAATAGATATCCCTACCAAACCTAACACAATGGCCCCTAGGATTAAGTACACTATGCTAATCACCCAAATAAACCGCGCCGTGTTAATAACATTGGGAACTAATTTCTCATCACGCCCTTCCCCAAGATACAGATTAAACGTACCACTGGCGCCCTTAACCAAAAATGAAATCGCAATAATAGCGATCCCCTGGCCTCCCAAAAAAGGCCCTAAATGACGCCATAAATTATGGCTTTGAGAAAGGTGATCCAAGTCCTGTACGAGAGTCAGTCCGGTTGTGGTAAAACCAGACATGGTTTCAAAACAAGCATCAAGAAACGACTTGTAATGACCGCTTAATAATAACGGTATAGCACTAAGCGCCATCACCGCCAACCACGAAAGAGCAATCACCACCATTGCCTGGCCGGTATTTAGCTCCTTATCTGTTTTACACAGCCAGCTTAAAGCCAAGCCGATAAATATAGTAATATTAGCGCTGATCAAAAAATCCAGAGCAGGATTAGGCTCTCTAAATAAAACAAGCCCCGTAATAAACGGCAAGAACATTGCCAGGCCAATACCGAGGATTATCCTTCCCAGATAATAACCGATGTTCTTAACATCATTTACTTGAGGCCTAAGTATCATCTTATATACCGAAATGCTAATGCAAATAGTGAGCCTATGCCGATAATTACTATTGCATACACCGCTTCCCAGAATATCCCGAGCGTAACAGTATAAAAAATATCTATTTTTTTCATAGTATTTAACAAAAAACCAGAGAATGAAACACTCTGGCACTGTGTAAAATCAACTTATCTTTGTTTTTATTCTATGGGATTACGATACGCTTGACGAACAAAGAAGGCAAGTCAAAAAAAGGTCAAAACGAGGAATTAATCATCAGAATGTAAACGGTAGCCTACGCCCGGTTCCGTAAGAATGTATATGGGACGATCCGGGTTAGGTTCGATTTTGCTGCGCAAATTACTCATCGTTACACGTAAAAGATGTAAAATACCTTCATAATCTTCTGTTTTATCCCAAATCTCACGCAGAATTTGTTTATGCGTAAGAACTTTACCGGAATTTAAAAGAAGAAGCTTGAGAGTGTCATATTCAGTAGGAGATAAATCGACCTGGTTATCTTCAACAGTAACCCGACGGCTAGTAATATCCACCACCAACTTGCCTGTTTGCAGGATTTGATCTTTTTCTAAAGACAACAGGCGCCTCATAACCGCCTTCAAGCGCGCCAGCAACTCTCCGACAGAAAAAGGCTTAGTAAGATAGTCATCTGCTCCGGCATCAAGCGCAGCGATCTTCTCCAGCGGATCATCTCTTACTGATAAAATGATTATCGGGGTTTTTGTCCGTTTACGGATTTTTACAATGACTTCTCTTCCATCCATATCAGGAAGCCCTAAGTCAAGAATGATGACATCCGGATGAACACTCACCGAATCTATTAAGGCTTCTTTACCTTTTGCTGCTTCAAAAACACTATAACCATACGCCGAAAGAGATGTCTTAAGAAAACTGCGTATTGATTTTTCGTCATCAACAACCAGAATTCTTAAATTGTTTTGTTCTGCCATTATGCTTTTACTCCAGTGGAAGCTCTATAATAAACGTAGCGCCTTTACCAGGAACACTTTCTGCGCTAATATGTCCGCCGTGAGCCTCAATAATATTTTTTGAAATACTTAACCCCAAACCGGTTCCCAATACATTTTGAGCGCGGCCAACCCGATAGAACTTGTTAAAAATACGCCCCAGGTCTTCCTTGGGAATTCCATAACCATAATCCCGCACAGAAACGCGCGCCTTTTCGCCAGCACAAAAAGCCTCGATTTCAATCAAAGATCCATCTGGAGAATAATTTAAAGCATTATCAATAACATTCGAGAATGCCTTGAGCATATACGGAAAATCTATATTTACTTCTGGCATCTCCTTTGGAATATTTATTTTTATGTTTCGACTGCCTATCTTATCTTTTAGCTGTTCAAGACAAGCTCCTATAAAATCCCTTAAATCGCTTGGCTTTTTAGAAATCCGCAATACGCCGGATTCTGTCCTAGTCATATCCAGAATATTATTTACTATGTGATTCAACCTCTCGGATTCTCCCCGGGCCGCTTCCAAAAGCTCATTTTTTTGCTGTTCGTTAAGCTTTGAACTGCTATCTAAAAAAGCGCTCAATGCCCCAGTGATAGAAACAAGTGGTGTTTTTAAATCATGGGAAATTGAGTTTAAAAGCGCGCAGTGGAGTTTCTCTGTCTGGCGTTGGATAATTTGCGCCCTGACTTTTGAAGTAAGCGTACTCACAATAAGGCCAACTACCAGAAAAGCTCCAAAGGTAAAAAGATACTCGAAATCGGCAACATTCAAAGTAAGATACGGCGGGACTAAAAAGAAATCAAAGGCAAGAACGCTCAAAACTGAAGTTACGATCGCTGGCCCCTGCCCCCAACGAATGGCAACTATTACTACAGCCAAAAGATAAAACATCACGATATTTGTCGGCTCGAGTTTTCTTTTGACAAACTCACCTATCAAAGTCATGATTAAAACAAGCCCTATACTAACCAAATAGGGATAAATTTTGTTCCGCAGAATTTTTGTCTTTTGCATATATTCAAGATCCCGAGTTATATTTTACCACGGTTATTTGTCATACGTAGAATAGAAATATGGCGTGTGCGCGATGAATTCCGCGGCGCAGGTATCAACCAGCTTGAAATCCGGAAGAATATTCATGGACTTTCTTAAAGCATAGACCTCAGCCTGGCTCATAGATAAAAGTTTGGCCAGCTGTATATCGCTAAAACCATACTCTTTGGCCTTCTTAAGTAATTCTCCGGAAAGATTACCTTTATTTTTAAGCAGCTCTTTTTCACAATCAACAATCTCTTTGATGTTATACAAAAACCAGCGGTCAATCTTGGTTAATTCATGGATTTTTTCAATATCCAGATTAGCGCGGAAGGCATCACCAATATAAAAAATCCTTTCCGCATTAGGCTGCCTTAACTTCTGATAAATCTTGTCTAAAAGGCCATTTTCAATTTTAATATCTTCTAAGTTATAGAAAATAATGCTTTCCAGTCCGGATTTCTTAATCTCCAGCGAACGCAAACCTTTCTGCAACGCCTCTTTAAAAGTACGGCCAATAGCCATGGCCTCGCCAACTGACTTCATGGATATTCCCAGGGTACTGTCAGCCAAAGCAAATTTCTCGAAAGTAAACCGCGGGATCTTTACTACACAATAATCAATAGCCGGCTCAAAGCAAGCAGGAGTTGATCGGGTAATATCATTAGATATTTCATCCAGGGTGTAGCCAACAGCAAGCTTAGCCGCAATTTTTGCAATAGGAAAACCTGTAGCTTTTGAGGATAACGCTGAACTGCGCGAAACCCGCGGATTCATCTCGATAACCACCATTCTGCCGGTCTCCGGATGCACCGCAAACTGTATGTTTGAACCGCCGGTTTCAACGCCAATCTCGCGAATACAAGCAATAGCGGCATCGCGCATCAACTGATATTGTTTATCGGTTAGTGTCTGGATAGGCGCCACGGTAATACTATCTCCGGTATGCACGCCCATAGGGTCAAGATTTTCGATAGTACAAATGACCACTACATTATCTTTTAAATCCCGCATCACCTCCAGCTCAAATTCCTTCCAACCCAACACAGATTCTTCAACCAGAATCTCGCTGATCATACTTGACTCAAGGCCGCGCTTAGCCAAAACCTTGAACTCTTCAATATTATAAGCGATTGACCCGCCCCCGCCCCCTAAAGTAAAACTGGGCCGGATGATCAAAGGAAAACCTACTTTTTCCGTCACAGCAACCGCTTCATCCAAATTATAAGCCCGGCCGCTTTTAGGCAAATCCAGCCCGATCTTTTCCATCGCAGCTTTAAATAACTGGCGATCCTCGCCTTTTTTAATCGCTTTTATATTAGCTCCGATAGTTTCAACCTTATACTTTTTTAACACTCCTTTTTCCGCCAACTCTACGGTAGTATTCAAAGCAGTCTGGCCGCCAAGAGTAGGCAGGAGTGCATCCGGCCTTTCTTTGGCAATAATCTTCTCTACCGTCTCGGCGTTAATCGGCTCGATATAAGTCTGATCGGCAATTTCAGGATCAGTCATAATTGTCGCCGGGTTAGAATTCACCAGGACAATTTTAAACCCCTCCTGTTTTAAGACCTTACATGCCTGGGTGCCGGAATAATCAAACTCGCAGGCCTGACCGATAACAATGGGTCCGGAACCAATAATCAATATTTTTCTAATATCTTTTCTCTTGGGCATAGCTTAATACTTTCGCTTCTTTGGCTTCTGCATTAATTTTGTAAACTCGGCAAATAAATATTCTGCGTCGTGCGGCCCTGGAGAAGCTTCAGGATGAAATTGCACGCAAAATAACGGCAGCTTCTTATGGCGAAACCCTTCTGAGGTACCGTCATTTAAATTTACATGAGTCAGTTCAATATCTTTTTTGTTCAATGAAGCTATGTCCACGCAAAAACCATGATTCTGGCTGGTTATAGAAACCTTCCCTGTCTTTAAATCCTTTACCGGATGATTCGCTCCGTGGTGGCCGAACTTAAGTTTATAAGTTTTGCCCCCTAAAGCAAGCCCGAGCATCTGATGCCCTAGGCAGATTCCAAAGATTGGCAGTTTACCGATAAGTTTGATTACTGTTTTAACCACATAATCTACGGCCGCCGGATCTCCTGGCCCGTTAGAAAGCAACAGGCCATCAGGCTTGATTGCAAGTATTTCCTCAGAAGTTGCCTGCGCGGGTAATACTACTACATTACAATTATTGCGCGTCAATTCTCTCAATATATTGTATTTTACCCCGCAGTCTAAAACTACAACCTTATATTTAGCATCTTTAGACCAAGCATAATTATATTTTTTGGAAATACTGACTTCTTTAACTAAATCTACGCCGATCAGCCCGCGGCAGTTTTGGGCCTTTTTGATTAGGCTGGCCTCGTCAGAATCCTGTGTGGAGAGAACCGCTTTCATCGCCCCTTTTTCCCTTATATGCAAAGTAAGCTTGCGGGTATCAATACCCTCAATACCTAAAATATTGTTTTCTTTTAAATACTCACCTAAAGACTGTTCATTTTTCCAGTTACTGGCGATCTTACTATACTCTTTTACCACAAGACCTTCCAGAAAAGGACTGCGGCTCTCCGCATCCTCCTTATTAATTCCATAGTTCCCCATCAGGGGATAAGTCATCACTATAATCTGCCCCTTATAAGAAGGATCAGTAATAATTTCCTGGTATCCGGACATACTGGTATTAAAAACTACCTCGCCGGTCCGCTCACCGCTTGCGCCAAATGAGCTGCCCTTAAACACCTTCCCGTCTTCTAAAACAAGAAAAGCTTGCATATTTATCATCCTCACATAAAAAGGCGTTTAGTGCCGATAGCTCGGCTGCTAAACGCCTTTGTTTACTTATTTTAACACCATAAAACAAATTGTCAATTTCTTTCTTTAAAACTACTGGCCAAGAGCCAAATACTCCTTGCCTTCCTTCCAGGGATTAAGATAACGCTCAATACTCAAACTGTTATCTTGAACCAAATCAACCAGGCGTTTTTTGTCAACAGGCGAGACTATCTCTATTTTTGGCCGGCGGATATCAGATTCATTTTCATCCCTGACTAACGCGATACTGCCGTCATTTAACGCCACTACCGAGCCAATTGGCCAAAAACCCATAAATCTAAAGAATTTGTCCAGTAACTCCGGATCAAAAGCGCTTCCCCTGTCTTTGTTCATAATATTATAAACTACATCGGGGGAATAATCCTGCTTGTAGCCTCTCCTTTGCGAAAGGGCATCATAAACATCACAGATAGCGACAATCGAAGAAACTATATGCTGTTTTCTCAATAAAGGCAGGCGGGGATATCCGGATGAGTCATATTTTAAATGGTGTTCGAAACTAACTACCACCGGCAGAATCCCCAAGCTATCGACATATTCAAACATAAACTCAGCGCCCAAAACCGTATGGCTCTTAATACGGTTAAACTCCTGCTCGCTAAGCTTATCCGGCTTATGTAATGTCTTACGTGAAATATACAACTTGCCGATGTCATGGAAAAGGGCGGCCACGCCGATATCCAATATATCATTCTTTTCAAACCCCAGGCGCGAGGAAAAATACATGGCAAAAATGGAAACATTAAGCATGTGCACATAAATCTCAGCATCATACCTTTTTACCGTTGCTAATTTTAGCAACTCTTGACGCTGCGTGCCCAAACTATCGATAATGCTATTTAAGGAAAATTTAAGCCCTAGCGGATCAATCTTTTCAGAATTAAGCACGCTAGATAAAACCTGGCTAACCCTATCCACAGAAGAATTATAAAGCTCAAGCTGATTATCCGCTAAAAGATCCTTGTCCTTGCTGTCACCAACTTTCAGCTTGCCTATGCTTATGTTTTTGACTCCAATATGAGCCAACAACATCTGGGGATCTGTTTTAAAATCTTCTTTCGGGCCGGCAAGAAGACCCACGAATTTACTCAGTTCTTCTTTGTTTAATCCACGATAAAAAGCAAGCCTTTCAATATTTCTCTCTTTTAAATACAGGATCGCCGATCTTAAAAGCTTACCTAAGTCAAAAAGAATCTCTTTTTCAAAAGCCAGTTCATCCCCCACGATACCGATGACCATCTCCTGACGCTGTGCTAAAACATCCTCAAAAGCCACATACGCCTTATCCAGGGATTTCTGAAACATAGGATGTATTATGCCGTACATCTTGGCAGTCTGAAGACAAGTGAGCAATTCTTTAAAAGCTTTTTCAACTTTAGCGAGCATTCCACTCCTTTAATATTCCAGCCGCCTTATTACGTAATTCCCTATTCCAGAAGAATTTCCTGCGGCTTAGTTGCCCGATATAACTAACTGCCTCAATAAACCGTAAATCAAAAGCAATCTGCATATTTTCAATAAGGAGCTTATTCTTGTTTCCTAAAAAGCTGTGGATTCCAAAGAGCAGATCTAAGGCATATTTTTTTGCCTGTGCGTCCAATATCAAAACAGAAAGCAGCCCATTTCTGAGTAACAACGAATTCGTATTGAACTGATGCGTAAGAAATGCAATATCCACTTTCTTTAATCTGCGCATGGCTTTTAATGCTTCAGACTTAACCAATTCATTAGCGGAAAGATATATGTATTCTAACATGCTCAAAGTTACGGGCGTATCAATTTGGCCTAACGCATCGGTTAAGCTGCCAAGAAACTCTGTATCCTGAATTTTTTGATTCAATTTTTCATAAAAAGCTTTCAAGGCCCCCTGAAACAATCTTAAAAATAAACCTAAAACCTGCTTATTTACTTTTTCGGCGGTAAATATTTTATCCAGGTACAGGCCCGGCTCCTTGCTGAGAGAAGAAACCATCTCCAAAAGAAATTCCTGCTCAGAAGTAAGGAAACCGTTTAAAACAATATTTTCAACAAAAGAAGAATAACTCCTTTCAAGATCAATACATGCTTTTATACCCTCTCCCTTTCTTTTAACTAACACTCCCCAGAGATCTTTCAGGAAAACAACATTATTCTCCTCAAATATGCCAGCTAACTCTTTCTCTAGGATCTCTGCTGCCAGTGTCAGGGTACCCGGGTTTTGATCGGTTGCAAATACGCCTAAAACTATATAACGGTAATTTTCCCTGAGCATCTTATGGTCAAAAATAAGCTTGCCGGAAAAAGTGATCCCTTTGATCAAAGATTCAAGCGTATTACGGTATACCGCAGAAAGAGGATCATCCTGAGCGGTACTTAATAAATTCCTAATTTTCTTTACTACCCCGGGGTTATCCCTTAAGTCCTGCGTTTCATTTATTTTATTGAAAAACTTCTCGGTGATCTTGAGGGAATTTTTCTGTTCAGAAATCTTGGAAAAAAGCTGCAGGCTCAAAGTATCAAAATTATCCTCCTGCATAAACCCTTCCTGGAGGAGGGCGCTAAAATCCTCCTGGCTTAAACCATTAAAAACCGGTTTGAGCCTTACCAATTTTTCCTGACTAAGGGTTTTTTTATTGCGCAGAAGCCAAAGAAAAACATCTTGCGTACATTTATCAAACTTCTCTTTATTTTTACCTCTTAAACAATCTAAAAACTCATTGACTTCGGAAGAAATGCCTTCGGCATCAAGAAGTTCTTTTTCACTGACCCGATTAATAAACGAGCCAAAATCATCCGCCAACTGCCCCAGCTTAACCGCATCATTGCTATGCACGGCATATTTAAGCATATAGCCCCAGACATCGGCACACTCCTGGCCTTCCCCATGCAAAAATGCAGAATAATCCAGCTCATCTACCGTAAAATTAGTAAGTTGCTTTTTCTCTAAAAGCGCATTAATCCCGCCATTTTTAAAGATATCCTTTTGTGGCAACGAAATTACAGAAAGAAGCTGGATTAACTCCTGAAGGATTACCCCGTTCCTGATTTCTATATTCTTTATTTTACGCTGATGCAATAGACGGGCTAATTCGTCATAGAAACCGACTCTCGTAAGGATCTTTCCATCAACTACGAGTCCTGAATTAGTTACCCCGATTTTAAGCGGATTTAAAACAGCGAGGATAAGTTCAAGCTTAAGCTTAAGATTCTCTACGGATTTAATAAAATAAGGATGATCCTTGGGGTAAGAAAAGGCGTTGGTAAGCGCAACTTTTAAGCTGCGGAAAAAATCTTCAATTATTTGATCTTTATTCACAGAAGACATTTTACAACTTTAATATTCAGCTTGCAACTAATTTAATAGGGACAGCGACCATTTATTAAAGCTGACTAAATGTTCACTGTCCCTATTTAACAGACAATTTCTGAGCTATTCTCTTACTACTTATACCAAGCCCTGATCAAGCATGGCATCGGCTACCTTAACAAACCCGGCAATATTTGCTCCATTAACATAATTAACATGCCCGGTTTCCTTGCCATATTTAACACACTGCTCATGTATAGCAATCATTATATCATGCAACCTTTTATCCACTTCTTCGCGTGTCCAAGATAACCTGGCGCTATTCTGGCTCATTTCAAGGCCGGAAGTAGCTACGCCGCCGGCATTTGAAGCCTTACCAGGAGCATAAAGAATCTCAGCTTTCTGAAATACCCCTACCCCTTGCGGAGTTGTAGGCATATTCGCACCCTCAGCAACAGCGATACAACCATTTTTCACTAAAGTCTTGGCATCATTCTCATCTATTTCATTCTGAGTAGCAGAAGGAAAGGCAACATCACATTTTACATTCCATGGCCTCTGTTTCTCAAAATATTTACAATTAAACTCTTTGGCGCATTCCTTAATCCTGCCGCGCTTAACGTTCTTCAATTGCAAAACGCAATTAAGTTCTTTCTTGTCAATACCATCTTTATCGTAAATATAACCGTCGGAATCAGACAGGGTTACCACTTTAGCCCCCATCTGTATAAGCTTCTCTACGGTATATTGAGCCACATTACCCGAACCAGATACCGCGCAGGTTTTTCCTTTTAAGGAATCGCCTTTCGTCTTAAGCATCTCTTCCGCGAAATATACGCAGCCATAGCCGGTAGCTTCCGGTCTGATCAAACTGCCGCCCCAGTTAAGGCCCTTACCTGTAAGCACACCTGAAAATTCATTACGTAATCTCTTATATTGCCCGAATAGATAACCAATCTCGCGGCCGCCGGTGCCGATATCTCCGGCAGGCACATCAGTATTAGGTCCGATATGGCGGAAAAGCTCAGTCATAAAACTCTGACAGAACTTCATTACTTCATTATCCGACTTCCCCTTAGGATCAAAATCTGATCCGCCTTTTGCCCCGCCCATCGGTAGAGTGGTAAGCGCGTTTTTAAAAACCTGCTCAAAAGCCAGGAATTTCAATATCCCTATATTCACGCTCGGATGTAAACGTATTCCGCCTTTATAAGGGCCGATGGCGCTGTTCATCTGGATGCGAAAACCGCGGTTAATCTGAAACTCTCCTTGATCATCAAGCCAGGGAACGCGAAATATCACTGTCCTTTCCGGCTCAATCATTCTTTCCAATATCTTGGCTTTCTGATATTTAGGGTTTTTCTCAATAAAAGGCATTACCGATTCCACAACCTCCCGCACCGCCTGATGAAACTCTGTTTCACCGGGGTTCCTCTTTGCAACTAAATCCATAAACTCTTCAGTCTTCTTTGACATTATTATTCTCCTTTCCCGCAAGGGAACACCCGCGCAATTGCGCTACCTAGCGCACACCGACGCAATACCTATTGGCGTCGAGTGATTGTCAGCGCGGGGTGTTATTTAGAAAGCTCATCTATTATTGCCCTGGAGGCTTTCTTAGCCATTCCCATGGCCTCAATAACAGTACCCTCCCCGCCAACAATATCTCCGCCGGCAAAAACACCTTTAATGGAACTTTCCATGCTTTCAGATTCCACGATGACATCTGAATATTTATCGGTCTTTAGTTCCGGCGTAGCGTTGATCAGGATCTGGTTTGCTTTCAAGCCTACTGCTATCACGCATAAATCACAATCAAGTTCAAACTCGCTTCTTTCAATAATAACCGGCCTTCTCCTGCCCGAGCTATCCGGCTCGCCTAATTTTGACCTCAGGCAAATCAATTTCTTGACAAATCCCTGCTCGTCCCCGATAAATTCTTTTGGCTGGACCAGAAATTCAAATTTTATCCCCTCTTCCCTGGCATGCTCTATTTCCAGCCGCCGGGCAGGCATTTCAATCTCCGTACGCCGATAGATAACCGTAGTATTAAGCGCAAAGCCTTTTATCTTCTGCAGCCTTAGAGCAACCCTGGCAGAATCCATAGCGGTATTTCCACCGCCAACAATCAAAACATTCTTGCCTATATTAACCGGCGTGTGAAATTCTGGGAATTTATACGCAGACATTAAGTTTACCCGAGTAAGAAATTCATTTACCGAATAAATATTACAAAGGTTTTCGCCGCCAATCCCCAGGAATGACGGCACCCCAGCCCCCAGCCCCAGGAATACTTTTGAATAACCTTGGGCAAATAATTCCTTAACCGTCCTGGCTTTCCCCACGAGGAAGTTAGTGATAAAATTCACGCCTAATTTCTTAAGGTAATTTATTTCAAAATCCAGGACATCCCAGGGCAGCCTGAAAGGCGGAATACCATACCTTAAAACACCTCCGGTTTTATGCAGGCTTTCAAAGATATCAACTTTTATGCCTTTACGGGCTAATTCTCCGGCGCAGCATAATCCTGCAGGGCCTGACCCAACCACCGCTACTTTAAATTTAGAAAATTTTTCCTCTTTCTCCACCGGAACATCCAAATTATTATTTTTACCGTAATCTCCCGCAAAACGCTCCAGGAAATGAATATTGATTGCCTGCTCCGATGCAAAAGGCGAGCCTTTTTTAGTAAGAATGCAGGCCTTACGACACTGATATTCAGCAGGGCAAACCCTACCGCAAATAGAAGGGAAATTACTCTTCTCTCTGATGGCAAAATAGGCAGAACGGTAATCTTTTTGAGTAATATGGTAAATGAATTTCTTTATATCAATACCCACCGGGCAGCCGCTGCTGCAAAGAGGATTCTTGCACTGCAGGCACCTTGAGGCTTCCAATAAAGCCTCTTCTTCAGAGTAGCCTTTAACTACCTCCTCAAAATTACCTACCCTTATTTCTGCGCTTGCCTCTCTAACTTTTACCGGTTCTTTTTTCATAAATTTAAGATGCTGGAAAAAGGTTACAGATATGTTTTTCCTGAAGGCTATAAACTTTATTTCTCTTCTCCAGTTCTTCCCAATCAACTCCGTGGCCGTCAAAATCCGGGCCGTCAACACAACTGAATTTTACCTTACCCGATACACTCACCCGACAGCAGCCGCACATACCGGTAGCATCAACCATCAGCGCGTTGAGCGAAACTAAAGTTTTAGTATTATATTCTTTACTAACCAGCGCCACTCTTTTCATCATAGGAATAGGCCCGACAGAATAAATCAAATCATATTTATCTTGACTCAAAAGCTCCTTTAGCATATCAGTGGTAAAACCTTTCCTCCCGTAAGAACCATCATCAGTCATAATATAAATCTGATCCGATGCGCTTTTAAGTTCAGCTTCCAGTATAAGCAGGTCTTTATTCCTGGAACCAAGAATAGTTGTAATATGATTGCCCGCCTCTTTTAATGCGCGGGCAACCGGCAGAATTTCGGCAATCCCTAC
>Ga0247842_10001638_pt1 | contig 36526 bp, 22 predicted proteins | sample LaCruzMarch2015__3_FD_192411 | JGI IMG/M metagenome (GOLD analysis project Ga0247842, IMG submission 192411) | Freshwater microbial communities from meromictic Lake La Cruz, Castile-La Mancha, Spain - LaCruzMarch2015_19m | ecosystem: Environmental > Aquatic > Freshwater > Lake | place: Spain...
TTCAAAGCCCAGTTACTAATCCAAGGGGGTCGTATTTATCAAGTGAAAAGATTTTAGCATTCACAATTGGTTCAAACAGTTCATCACCAATAAACAGTGTTGAATTTGTAATTCAAAAGCTAGGTGTAATTACAGCAAACACAACTCAGGAATTACTATTTCTAAATAATTCAGTAGGCATAACAGGAGCAACTGGCTTTAAAGGTGTCACAGGAACCCAAGGTGCAACTGGAAATATTGGTCCTACAGGAGCTAGTGGCGCTGTAGGACATACAGGAGATAAAGGAGATAAAGGAGATACAGGAGATACAGGAGATAAAGGAGATAAAGGAGATAAAGGAGATAAAGGAGCTAGTGGCGATAAAGGAGATAAAGGAGATAAAGGAGATACGGGAGCTAGTGGCGATAAAGGAGATAAAGGAGATAAAGGAGATAAAGGAGATACGGGAGCTAGTGGAGATAAAGGAGATAAAGGAGATACGGGAGATAAAGGAGATAAAGGAGATAAAGGAGATACGGGAGATACGGGAGCTAGTGGAGATAAAGGAGATACTGGACCTACAGGACCTAAAGGAGCAACTGGTCAGCTAGGATTATATACAAACACTTCATTATTATATCCCAGTATAGCTATAACTGCAGATGGTATAGCTCCTTCTCAACCACCTACATCATTAGTAAATCAATATGCTGTTAATGGATGGTATTTTAAGAATACTGTTTCTAGCAGTAAAATAAATTGGTATTTACCTCCTTCTCTAGATATGACAGTTGGAGATTTGTTAGGATTATATATAACGCTTTTTAATGCATCAACAACCAGTAATGATAATATGCCCTTTATAACGGTTTACACTGTTCCTACTGGAACTGGAGACGTCTTTCCTGGATTTTTTCGTTCTTCAATGACTTATATAATAAACACAAGTCCAGTAACAAATAAATACTATACCGCTTTTGCTAATATAAAGAATGCTACAACACCTTCTTGTTATGCATCTGCTCTTGTTCCTATGATTCAAAGCCCAGTTACTAATCCAAGGGGGTCGTATTTATCAAGTGAAAAGATTTTAGCATTCACAATTGGTTCAAACAGTTCATCACCAATAAACAGTGTTGAATTTGTAATTCAAAAGCTAGGTGTGATTACTGCAAACACTACTCAGGAATTACTATTTGTAAATAATTCATCTTGGACAACACAAACAGGATTTAATGTAAATTTTGCTGGAAATGCAACACTCGTCGGTAATTACCTGTCACCAGGTCGTTATTATGATACAACGTGGGCGAGTGTGACATCTTCTTCTAATTTTACAAAGTGGATTGCACCAACTTCCGTTACAGTTACTGCAATAACTTTCATCTGGTCTGTTGGAAGTGCAACAGCTACTATGAGTGTTAGAGTCGCAGGTGTGGTCGTTTACACTACTGGTACTATCTTTGGCACTGCTGGTAATACTGTTGTGAGTGGGTTGAACATCAGTCTTACATCTGGTCAGACTTTAGAAATTTCCTTAAACGTACAGCAGATCGGTTATGTCTTGGTCGGTATGTACATGACATAATAAAATACATGATGGAGTGTGTCATAAATAAATAATCATAATTCAAACAATTATGATTTAGAGCTCCGCTACGAGCTTAGACTCACCATTCAATCTCTTTCTCTCCTATCTTTGTCAGATAATCATTAATTTCCTTAAAATGACCACATCCATAGAAACCTCTAGATGCTGATAAACCTGAAGGATGAGCTGCTTTTAATTTAATAGATTTTTTACCAAGATATGGTTCAATTTTTTGAGATTGTTTACTCCACATCACATAAATACAATTAGGTCTTACTTTATCTATATCAGCCAATATCTTAAGTATGAATCGCATCCATAACATATATTTAGAGTGCTTTCCAGGCTCACCAGGAGGGCAAGTGAGACAAACATTTAACATAAGAACACCTTGTTCAGCCCATTTTGTAAGATTTCCATGTGAAGGTCTTATCCAATTAGGATACTCTATTGCAATCTCTTTAAAAATGTTTTTCAACGAACTTGTTATTATATCTCTTTCATCAACACTGAAAGATAAACCTTTTGCTCGAGGACGTCCATTAGAAAGAATTTGAGGATATGGATCTTGACCAATGATAACTACTCTAATACTTTCTAAAGGAGTTAGTTCAAATGCTCTAAATATATCATTTTTATCAGGTACAAAACACTGTGTATCCAAAAATTTACAAACTTTGTCTAATTCAGCACTAGAGTTATCAATAGTATCTATCCAAGATATGCAATATATTAATCACTTCAGTCATTGGAGTTTCATTAGACAATTGAAATTGTTCCATTTAGTTTTAATTTATTCATTTGTTTTTACATAATTTTTCATTTTTGTATTTCTACGTATTTTTAGAATTTGTAATTTTGTAATATTTGGTATTAATTATTTTAATTAATATTTTATGAGATTAAATGGGTTGTGGTTGTCAAAACAATAAGGAAAGATTTGCAGTATATAATAATAATTCTAATGAAGGAAGTCCAGGTCCGCCTGGACCTACCGGATCACCTGGTACTAGTTCTAACACAGGGCCAACAGGGCCAACAGGGCCAACAGGGACAATAGGATCAATAGGACCAACAGGAACACCTGGTACTAGTTCCAATACAGGAGCAACAGGATCAATAGGATCAACAGGTCCAACAGGACCAACAGGATCAATAGGACCAACAGGAACACCTGGTACTAGTTCTAACACCGGAGCAACAGGATCAATAGGACCAACAGGAGCTACCGTAACAGGAGCTACAGGAGCTACAGGAGTAATAGGAGCTACAGGACTCACCGGAGCAACCGGATCAATAGGAGTGACAGGAGCTACCGGAGCAACAGGAACAATAGGAGCAACAGGACCTACTGGAACAATAGGAGCAACAGGAACTACCGGAATAACAGGACCTACTGGTCCTACTGGAGCAATAGGACCTACTGGACCTATATTGTTCATTAATAGGGCAAATCTAATTGTTACTACTGTAACTCAGGTAAAAGGTCGTGATGCAGGTAATATTGAAAACTGGCAAGTATTAGGTGGTGAAACAGGATATGATCCTTTAAGTAGAAATATTTTAATTACAAAATTATCTATACCAAATACTGTATTTGAATACGACTTTTATGGAACATTTACTTGTAATTTTAATGGTGAAACAATTGGTAATAGTACTGATTTATGTGGATATTTTGGAATTAAGTTGGGTGATTACCAAGCTCTGAATACTAATGATCCAACATTATCTACGGAGGGATATCTTGGCCCAGTATTTGTAACTTTTTCTCGTACTGATTTTTTAAGTGGTTCGAAAGGACATTTTCGTTATAAATTGACGTTTACAATAAGACAAGTATCAGGAAATACTATTTCATTTACTACAGCTGTAAAATATAATATGGATTCTCTACCAACAAGTCCAGTTTATACTAAATATAAAGAACGTTTTGTTACTACAGAGTCAATTGACTTTGATTTTAGTAATTTCATACTTAGTGCAGGTTTTACTAGATTGTCACCGTGTTTTTATCCAACTGTATTTTCAGGTACAGTTGGTTTAAAGATAGGTCAATCTATCAGCTTTACTAAAGTAGGTCATACATTTAGACAAATTGCTTAGTTTTTTATATTTTTTATATTTTATTATATTAAATGGGTTGTGGTTGTAATGAAAACAATACCGAAGGATTTATAGTATATAATACTAATTCTAATCAAGGGAATCCAGGTCCTCCTGGACCTACCGGATTCCCTGGTAGTAATTCTAATACAGGGGCGACAGGGCCAACAGGCCCAACAGGGACTGCAGGATCATTAGGACCAACAGGAGCAACAGGTACTAGTTCCAATACAGGAGCAACAGGATCAATAGGATCAATAGGTCCAACAGGACCAATAGGATCAATAGGAGCAACAGGAACACCTGGTGTTAATTCCAATACCGGAGCAACAGGATCCATAGGAGCAACTGGACCTATCGGAGCAACAGAAGCAACAGGAGCAACAGGAGCAACAGGAGTAAAAGGAGCAACAGGAGTAAAAGGAGCAACAGGAGAAACAGGCCCAACTGGACCTACAGGAGTAATAGGAGGAGCAACAGGAGTAATAGGAGCAACGGGGTCAATAGGAGTAACAGGATCAATAGGAGCCACAGGAGAAATAGGCATAACCGGAATAACAGGAACAAGCCGTATAGGATTCATTAATAGGGCAAATCCAATTGGTTCACAAGATATTGAGGTAAAAGGTTATGACATGAGTGAAACACCTGAAAACTGGCAAGCATTAGGAGGTGAAACAGGATATAATGCTTTAAGTAGAAATATTCTAATTACAGAATTATCTATACCAAATACTGTATTTGAATACGACTTTTACGGAACATTTATTTGTAATTTTAATACGATAGGTGTTAATTCTCTAGCTGGATATTTTGGTATTAAGTTAGGTAATTATGATCTGATCTCAGGTGATGTCGTTTCAGATAGAAAACAAATGCTTGGTATTGTATTAGTAAGTTTTAATAGAAGTACTTTTGACAATAATGAGTTAGGACATTTTCGTTATAAATTGACATTTACAATAAGACAAGTAACAGGATCCACAATACTATTTAATACTGCTGTAAATTTTAGTTTGGATTTACAAGCAGGAACAACAGTTTATACTAGTAATCAACAACGTTTTTCTACTAGCTCTGATAGCTTTGATTTTAGTACTTTAACAGTTAGTCCAGGTTTTACTAGATTGTCACCATGTTTTATACCAACTACTTATAGTGCTCAATATGTTACAGGGCCAACTCAATTTTTTATATTCACTAAAGTAGGACATACATTCATACAAATTGCTTAAAAGATAAGATAATTATTTTTATAAGACTTAACATATAGTTCTCTAAATGAAAGGATCCGAAAGCTGAAATGGGATGCTGCTTGACAATTGAGGTATTTGAGAATATCTTTTTTCTCTTAATTCCTTCAAAACAGCCCATAAAACTTTCTTCATCTTTGTTTCTTTTTTCAAAGCAGCAAGAATAGCATTCGTAAGAGCTCCAGATGGAACATTGTTAAAATCTACAGTGTCAGCAGCAGTTTGAGAATCTGAACAACCACTAATAAACACGACCAAACCTTTTCCCTTTGCGTGCAAACGATTTTCAGATATTATTATTGATGTTTCTGATATAGGCTTATAACCATATCGTAAATCAAGGCATGTACCACTATGACAACAGTCAAATATAACTGTACACTTTGCACCAACAGGAACTCTGTCAACTAAAAAACTACGAAGCTCGTCGTCAGTGATACACTCTATAACACCAACTTCTGAAATTGGAAAAATACAACTATCATGCCCAGACACTTCGTCTCCACTTAAATCAACTGTAAGTCCTCCATGCCCACTGTAATGAACAAATGCCTCGTCTCCGGCTTTCATATCTTTTACCACCCACTCCAAAGCCTTGAGAATATTCTTTCGTGAGGGCCAAATTATAGAATTGTCATTTTTTGTTACAATATCATCACTCAAGACTAAAGTCTTGAACTTTCTGTCAGATATAAGAGGAATTATATTACGAACATCATTTGCGCAACCAGCTAGCTTATTAGATGAGCTTTTTGTGTAATTTATACCAATAAAAACTGCTCTTCTTCTAGTATTCATTTTATTTAATTTAAAGATAAATAAAATAAATTTCAAAATTATATATTGTCCATTAAAATTTTTCTAAACTTCTCTATAAAAATTGCATCATCATTAAAACCAACTATGTTATGTTCAATCATCAAATTCTTCTTCTGATTATTAAGAGAATCAATAATCATATTTACTAAAAGCAATCCATTTACATCTACTATTATATCACCTTTAAAATCTTTATACTTTAAAAATTCAACTTTATGTTCTGAATCATAATAATCGTCATCAATAATAAGACGATTATTTAAAGGATAAGATAATGCATAATCCGCGTACCCTTCCGGACCTCTTAAAATATGTTCTATAGTCAAAAACGTTGCATTTTCTAACAACCACTCTTTCGTGATTGATAAATCAACTTGATATTCATTTGTAATTACTTGTTTAGCGCAATTCTTTCCTGTAAATTTTGCCATTGTTCTATTGAACAAACCAGGTTTTGTTTCTAGTTCTCTGATAGAACTCTCATTCATAACAATGTCTTTAAAAGCAGTTGGATTTTTTACCGATTCCTCTGCTGCAAACTTGCTTGCTTTTCTCTTAAGAGGTAAATGTACTCTGTCTATCAAATGAGAATTCTTATAATCAACAACATGTTCACCGTTAAGATCGATATGATGAAATGTACCTCTTTCTGTATCAGTACAAACTATCTGAGATTTACCGTCTGAATCGGTAGAAAGGTACTTGTAAACAACCTGTGCTGCTCCTTTTTGACCTTCATAAAAATCATTCTTTGTATACTTTTCGTTTATTATACTATCAACACGAGCCTGAGATAAATCAAGAGGAGTAAGAGTTGAGATCATAAGATTGTTTTGAATGTTTTTCTGATAGGTAGGTTTTTTGGCTATCTCGTCATTTGTAGCCTGTGCACGATCGGCAGCCGCCTTGTATATTAAACTAATCTCTTCAGCTTTTTGAACTTTTAATCTAGTAATTTCTTGATCCTTTTCAACTTTCATTTTTAGAATAGAGATTTCTTGATCTTTTTCAGCTTTCATTTTTAAAATAGAGATTTCTTCATTTTTCTCAGCTTTTAATCTTACATTTTCGTCATCTTTTTGATTAAGAAGAAATTGATTTTTCTTCTTGCATGATGAATCATGTCTATTAAAAGTTGAAGATGAAAAGTTCTTATTGCAAAATTTACACGTAACAAAAGATTTTATAATTTCTTTAGAATTTTGAGATTCTTGCAATAAAAGACAGTATTTAGTTTGTGTTTGATGTTTATTTAACAAATATTTTGTTTTGAACTGTTTACTGCAAAACTGACAAGTTAATTCTTTAGCCTTGTCTTTTAAAGAGAGTTCTTCTTTTTCTTTTTTCTTTAGCATCAGCCTCTTCTTTAGCTTTAACTTCTTGTATTTTAAGACAATATTGTGTATTTTTTTGGTGACGACGTAACATTTTTTTGTCACCAAACATGTTAAAACAAAACTCGCATTGCAACATCCTTGTTTTATTTTGACCCCTTAATCTTTAAATAAGTGTTAAATATACGCTTTATTTTGTATAAAATATCACTTTTTTCTGGTAAATTTAAAATGCCGAAAAATGATGGAAATAGCAGTAAAAAAATAAAAAGTAGTAACTATTCTCTGATAAATGTCATTTTTTTGTAAAATCTGAAATTTGTGTGTGTGTAAGACGCATTTTAAAAATACCCGATCCTAAAAAACGGGTTTTTCGTACGAACTTTTTAAAAAGGCGGAGGAGGTTTTCCGTTTTTGATTTTCTTTCCTAATATTTTAAAGAATTTATACAAAATTTCCTTTGGATTTGGATTTTTTTCTCCTCCTTCTCCTCCGCCTTTTTTGAATTAGAAAATGGTTTGATCATTATAAACCATACAGTTTTTGTATGATTTATTTATAAACAAAATTTGTATCAATAACAAGAGTTTTTGTTATTCTCAAACTAAACTATGTACGAGCTCTTGATCTAAAAATAAAGCGTTAAATAACTACGGAGCATGGCACTGCCAAAAAACGAGGTAATTGTCCGAGAACTAAGAATCTTTGCATATAAAACAACACAATAGTGTGTTGTTTTTGAAACAATTCATTTAATTTACTATTGTTGAAGCATTGCTCAAGTCAGAGTCTGAACGTGAAAGTTCATTTATTTGGTTTTGGTACCTGTCGTCAACTTCTAATAAAATAGATAAACTATTTTGATTTACAGAGTCATTGGTTTGATTAACACTTGAAATGAAGTAAATAAAATTATCGATATCATCAATAGTTGCCATTTAAATTATTTTAATAAAATTCTCTAAAAAATTCAATTTTAAAAAGTGAGCATACAACTAGTATATTTTGATCATCGAACACTAGTTTGTTTTAATCTAAGTTTTTGTGGTAAAACATTTGTTCAAAAGTAAACTAATTTTGTAATTAAATTTAGTAATTGGCTTAATGTACATATACAGATAATGTACGTGCGCTTGCATCTGTTGCGTTTACGTATTTAGGCATCCAAAAATAAGGCGTTAAATGACTGCATCCTAAATAATATGATTCATATATCTGTCTATAATATTTTTGTTCTAATGTGATAGGTGTATTATGTTTATAATGTATATCTTGTATAACTTCACTTTTAACCCTATCTTGAATAATTTCAAACCAAGATTTATGTAACCCACTTACGCCATCACTAAATGCTTCTTTCTTTCTAAATAAAACATCTTTAGGTAATAAGTCTGGATCATACTTATTTATTACTTGCCGAATAAAATTTTTTTCTTGTTTCTTTTGTAAATTGTGGTTACGTATATCAGAAGGAATATTTAAGTAATGTTCTATTAATTTTAAATCTAAAAAAGGAGTTCGTGGTTCTAGTCCATGACTAGATGTTGATTTATCACTTCGTAAAACATCAAAATAATGAATATCATTTAACAAACGTTTGCATTCTGTATCAAATTCAAAAGAGTTTGGACATGCGTGAAAATACATATATCCCCCCATAAGTTCATCTGCTCCATCTCCATTCAAAATTACTTTTGCTTCAGTATGTTCTTTAATGTATTTACATACATTCCAATTACCTACACTTGCTCTTACTGATGTTGTATCATATGACTCAATGTCTTTAATTACATCAGGTATAGAGTTATAAAATTCATCTTCTGTTGCAACAATCTGTGTATGTTTACTTCCAATATGAGATGCAACTTTAATAGCAAACTTTAAATCTTCAGAATCATTTAATCCAATACTATATGTTTCTAATTCAATTCCTTTTTGTTTACAATAACGAGAAGCAAGCGCTGCTACTAAACTACTATCTAATCCACCAGATAAAAGACACGTTATTTTTCTTTCGCAAGTAATGACACGTTTTTTAACAGCTTCACAAATCAATTTGTAATATTCTTCTTCATAATTTTCGATATATTTTTCTTTTACAATATAATATTTAACTTCACTGATATTATCAAAATTCGTTAAATCAATACTCATAAGATGTCCTGGTTTAAAATGAGTAATATTTTGTATAGGTAAACATTTCATTGGTTCTAAATCAGACGCAAAACAATATGACTCATTATAATGATTCATATATAATGGTCTCACACCATATGGATCGCGTCCAATAAGCATATAATTATTTAGTTTATCAATTAAGACAAAACTAAATTCACCATCTAATTCATTAATAAAAGAATGTCCTAAAAGTTCATATAATGCTGGTATAACTTCGCAATCACTTTCAGTAAAAACTCTTAAATTATATTTAGTAATTAATTCCTTATAGTTAAATATCTCTCCATTACATATAAGAATACTGTTTCCATAATACATAGGTTGGTTTGATTCTTCATTTAGTCCATTAATTGCCAATCTGTGAAATCCTAAAAAAGTACCATTATAATGTATTAATTTTGAAAATTCAGGACCTCTTTTTGAACCTTTTTTAAAATACTCATCCGGATTTTCTTTGCTTCCTAAGAGAGCAAAAATACCACACATTTTATAGAATATTACATTTAACTTTAAATAAATAAGTGTTTATAAATTGATTTTTTAAGTTAACTATGTAAAAATAATAAAAATCATGAATAGTCTTGATAAATTTGTTTTTCAACTTGCTTGTAAACTCGAACATACACTTTCAACGACCTGTTATATCCAAAAACCATTCTCAGATACAGATGCTATGCGTGTCATCAACTTAGGAAATAATTACTCAATTGGTGTAATTAAAATACAATCTCTATTGTCTGTTTCTCTAATAAAGTCCGAGTTACAAAAACCAGTTTTGATTCCATCAACGGCAAGTCAGTCGGAAATTGAATTGATAGAAGCGATCAACCGTACGTGTAAAGATGAAGAAATTGGATGTGTAAAAGTGCGAATGAACTTGAACGGCATGGTTGTTGCATCAGATTATATTGAGAATATATTGAGAATTATATAATTATAAATTATATAAATTATAAATTATAAATTATAAATTATATAATTGCTGACTATTTAATAATAATCAGCACGTGATATTGATTTTATTATTTTAAGAGATTGTGGTAATAACTTTGGTTCTTTACCACAAAATTCTTTTGTATAATCAATAACAGTATGTAGAGCATTGTTACTAATATCATCAATATTCTTCGGTAATTGATCTAAGAAAATGGTATAAGAACCAAACAATTTTTTAGTTCTATCATTTTCTGTTAAAAAGAAAGCTTCCAACATCTGTCGTGTTTTCAGACTATCAATTGGAGTAGGTTTATCATTAAAGGCTGGAAAGATACAATTTTCTTCTGTTGGACATTCTTTATCATCACAAGCAGTTGTACATTCTGAGTTATATATCTTATCAGCTACATCATCCCAATCTATGCATATAATCTTTTCATTTCCAATAGGATTTATATCCTTACATATTTCATAAAGATTAGATGCAAATGTAGATCCATCTATATATTCTACAAGTGTTTTGTCTTTTGAAAAGCGACTATAATACTTCCAATATATAGATGTAAAAACACACGATGAGAGAACTTCACTAAGACTGTGACCACCATCAGCACACAAGACTAAAAATGCAGAAAATACAAGCATACGAGTTTCAGATAAAGTTAAATTAACTTTTGTATATAAAGCTGTCCATATCCAAAAATTTGTAGAGCCAGATATTCCACATTCGATAGGAATTGATTTTTGATATGCAGAATTCTCATACATACCTTGAAAAGGGATTGTTCCACATTGAACTCGACCTGGATGATTCCATGCCAAACTATTGTACCAGGAGTGTGTAAATTCCAGAGCATCATAATCAAAATTTGGTATACCAACTTGGTTTGTCGCAGAAATTGGTCGTATTTTTTGAAAATTTGTTCTATAGCCACGCAATCTCTTCAAAATATTATTGAACACATAATCTCTTTTTGTTGTAAAAGAAACTGGTAAAACATAATTAAGTTGCTTTAGGAAATCGCCAATAAGCAAAATTGTAGTTGGATCATGACTTAAACCTGTCATATTCATCAAAATATCAGTTTTCATGTATTCAGACCAATTACGATTCTTTTGATTCACTGGAAAATAAGGATAAGATCCTTCTACCCATTTTTTATACTCTTCTAATATGACAGATTTATCAAAACAGTCAAATATTTTTCTATGTACAAGTACAGTATCATAGCTTATTTTAATATCTTCTAAACAATATTTAACAAAAAAAGATTCGTATAGTTGTTGAAGAAATAAATTATGACATTGAATGTCACATAATGGTGGTTTAGTTATTTGAGAATACTTATGATTACAAAATAAGTCACGCTTATCAGAAAATGGTATTTTTGAATTAAGTATATAACAATATTCAGATTTTTTTGTTGTACCTTTTGTACTCATTGACGGAATATCTAGGTCAGCTAAGTCGGTAATGGGATAAGTCAATTCTGATTCACAATCTAATTTAGGTACTAAAACACTATCAACTGGCATTCTAAACTGTGTTTCATCCGTTGATCTATTTTTAAACAAAGGAGTCTTATCTTTTAAGTAAAAAACATCCCAATTATCAGATGTATAAATTATTTCTTCAATATTAAATGGTTTATATTGTTTTGTATCAGTGATAGGATTATAATAAAAAGTTTTTCCTGTTTTTTTAGACTTAAAAGGAATACCTTCTTTAGGAAGTATAACAATCATTTATTATATAATATATAATTTATTAATAAAACATCTTAATTATCTCTAGGAGGAAAACCTCTTAGTGTTAGGCATTTCTTTAAAGTTTCTTGATGTTTTTTCAGACTTTTAAGAGCAGAGAAAATTGTATTACAGTATTGATATTTCATATAGTTATAAAAAAAAAATTGATTTTTTTTAAAAAAAGTTTTAAAGAATAATTAAACACATGTCAATTCATTCTAATGCTCAAAACATTGCTTTAATTCAAGTGGATCCACAAGTTGATTTTGGTACTAAAAATGGTGCCCTCTATGTACCGTGTGGTGAAGAAGTTGTGAACGAACTAAATAATTTGAGACTTGCTCTTGAAGAACTTGGATATCTAAATTCAGTGATACTAACTCAAGATAGTCATCCAAGTGATCATGTTTCTTTTCAAGTGAATAACCCTGGATCTGTGCTCTTTGAAGAATATATACTTCCTTCTGGAACCAAGCAAATGATGTGGCCTGTACACTGTCAGGTTGGAACTCCTGGACATGAGTTTCTTCCTGGTCTTGTACGTAAGGTGAATGACCTTGTTATACAAAAAGGTACCAAAAGAGAAGTCGACTCGTACAGTGGTTTTGGCTCTGAGGACTACAAGCAAGAGGTAACTGAGCTCGACATGCACTTAAAATCACTTGGGATTAAGTATGTTGTCATTGGTGGGCTTGCATTTGACTACTGTGTGTCAGCAACTGCTAAAGACGCTGTGAGGCTTGGATACTACACAATCGTAGTTCGTTCCGCTACACGAGGTATTTCGGATGAAAGCTGTCATCAAGAGGAAATGCTTATGACAGCTTCTGGAGTCATTGTTGTAGAAGATGTAAACGACGCGATACAACTTTTGAAAAAGAATATGTAAAACAATGTTTAGAGAATTTTTAATATGATTTTAAAATAAATCATATTTGTCAACAAATTAAGTTTTTTTTTGGTAAAGCTATGTAGTCTTAGCAGATTTAAAAACTCATTTCATTTATTATAAATGAAAATTGCCTTTTTGACAGGTATAACTGGTCAAGACGGCTCATACCTTGCCGAGTTTTTACTAGAAAAAGGATACATTGTATGGGGAATTATACGAAGATCATCTGTTATAAACACAGGTCGTATTGATCATATATTTGACAAGTTAGTTTTAAAGTATGGAGATCTTTCAGATAGCACAAATCTGAATTCTATAATGATAGAAATTAAAAATACATACCCAACACTAGAAAGGCTAGAAGTATATAATCTTGGTGCTATGAGTCATGTAAAGGTTTCATTTGAACTGCCTGTCTACACCACAGATGTAGATGCAATTGGAACATTACGATTACTTGAGGCAATTAGGACTTGTGGTATTGATCATAAAAAAATTCGTTTTTATCAGGCATCTACTTCTGAAATGTATGGAAAAGTTACTGAAGTTCCACAAAATGAAAATACACCTTTTTATCCACGTTCACCTTATGGTGTTGCAAAATTATATAGTCATTGGATTACTAAAAATTACAGAGAATCATATGGTTTGTATGCATGTTCTGGTATTTTGTTCAATCATGAAAGTTATAGAAGAGGGCATAATTTTGTAACTAGAAAAATTACTATTGCTCTTGGTAATATTATAAAAGAAAAACAAGATAAATTAGTATTAGGTAATATAAACTCATTACGAGACTGGGGTCATGCAAAAGATTACGTGGAAGGAATGTATTTAATGTTACAGCAAGATTATCCTGACGATTATGTATTATCAACAAATGAGTATCATAGTGTTCGAGAGTTTGTTGAAATAGCATTTGGATTAAAAGGATACAACATAAAATGGAAAAATACTGGAGTAGATGAAATTGGATATGATGATAATACAGGAAAAGATTTAATTGTTATATCTAATACATATTTTCGACTAACCGAAGTAGATCAATTACTTGGTGATAGTACAAAAGCAAGAACAAATCTTGGATGGTATCCTAAATACACCTTTCACGATCTTGTGAAAGAAATGGTTGAATTTGATTCTTAAAATGATTTTTATAAAGATTCTGTAAAAATATAATCAAAATGGAAATGGAAATGGGACAATCTTGGCTAGAAGATTGTCTGAACGACGAACATAGATGTGACGAGTGCAAAGAGCCTTTTGACACAATCACAATTATACGCAAGAATGCGTTATGTTCTACTTGCGCCTATCCTGTTCTTATGTATCGATCGGAACTCACTATGAATTTGACATATTTCAACAATCATTTGGAAAAAGTTGAAACTTTACTGTATAAGTTGACTAGTGACAACAGAGTATCTGTGAAGTGGTTTTTACCACTTCTCTCAGTTTTTATCAAAAACTGGAAAATAGGAATTGGTTTATATGAAATCGATACATTAAAGATGATATCTTGGCGACTAGATGATATTGATCTTATCAAAGTCGTAACAGTCGTTACTATTTTACGAAAGATGCGAGACGAACTAAAGTTGAATATGAAAAAACTTTGCTCTTCATTGTCTAAGTGCTAAGTATCTTGTTAAGTATCGTAAACAACACCAAGATGGTGTTGTTTTCAAATCCATATAACTTATTTATTCTAAGAATACACAATAAATTCTAGTTTTTTTTCTTAAAAGTCGGAGGAGGAGGAGGAGAAAAAATCCAAATCCAAAGAAAATTTTGTAATAATTTCTTAAAATATTAGAAAAGAAAATGAAAAAGGAAAACCTTTTTTGCTCCTCCGCCTTTTTCAAAAGTTAGGAGAAAAACGATTTTTTCAGGATCGGGTATTTTTAAAAAGAGTCTTACACACACACAAAATTCTAATTTTTTCAAAAAGTGACTTTTATCAGAAAAAAGTCACTTTTTTTTCAGATTTTAATCTTATTTTAGATATTTTTAGACATTTTATTTTTATCAGCAAAAGTGATATTTTTATCAGAAAAAAACTAATTATGTATTTAAAAACAAATGAATTCAAATAAAAGAAAATGGAATGCCATTTTTGCAATAATATGTTTGGAAATACTCAAATGCTACGTCAACACCAGAAAAAGACTAAATATTGTCTTAAAATACAAGAAACTAAAGCTAAAGAAGAAGTTGAATCTAAAAAGAAAGAAGAATTAATTTTAAAAGAGAAGGCAAAAGAATTAACTTGTCAGTTTTGCAGTAAAGAGTTCAAGACAAAATATCTCTTAAATATACATCAAACACAGGCAAAATATTGTCTTAAAATACAAGAATCTCAAAATTCACAAGACATTATATCATTGTTAATTACTTGTAAATTTTGTGATAAAAATTTTTCTGTAAGTAGTTATGCCAAACATGATTTAACATGTAAGAAAAAAATAAAATCTCTTACAAAAGAAAATGCTGAAAAAGATCAAGAAATCTCTATTCTAAAAATGAAAGCTGAAAAAGATCAAGAAATTAGTTTAATATACAAGGCTGCTGCTGATCGTATACAAACTGCGTTTGAAGAAATAGCTAAACAACCTACTTATCAGAAAAATAACACTAAAAACATTCAAAACAATCTGATGATCTCAAGTCTTACTCCTCTTGATTTATCTCAGGCTCGTGTGGACAGTATAATAGATGAAAAATATACAAAGAATGATTTCTATGAAGGTCAGAAAGGAGCAGCTCAGGTTGTTTACAAGTACCTTTCTACAGATTCAGACGGAAAATCTCAAATAGTTTGTACTGATACAGAACGTGGTACATTTCATCACATAGATGTTAATGGTGAACATGTTGTTGATTATAAGAATTCTCATTTGATAGACAGAGTGCATTTACCTCTTAAGAGAAAAGCAAGCAAGTTTGCAGCAGAAGAATCGGTAAAAAATCCAACTGCTTTTAAAGACATTGTTATGAATGAGAGTTCTATCAGAGAACTAGAAACAAAACCTGGTTTGTTCAATAGAACAATGGCAAAACTTACAGGAAAGAATTGCGCTAAACAACTAATTACAAATGAATACCAACTTGATTTATCAATCACAAAACAGTGGTTGTTGGAAAATGCAAAGTTTCTGACTATAGAGCATATTTTAAGAGGTCCAGAGGGGTATGCTGATTATGCATTATCTTATCCTTTAAACAACCGACTTATTATTGATGATGATTATTATGATTCAGATCACAAAGTTGAATTTTTAAAGTATAAAGATTTTAATGGTGATATAATAGTAGACGTAAACGGTCTGCTTTTAGCAAAAATGATTATTGATTCTCTTGATGATCAGAAGAAGAATTTGATGATTGAACACAATATAGTTGGTTTTAATGATGAACTTATTTTTACGGAGGAGTTTAGAAAGATTTTGATTGACAATATATGAAAATTAAATTTAACATAAAATTTAATTAGCGAAACGTTTTCATTTCTACATTGTTGAATAATAAAAATGAATTAGACTCTTAATTCAAGAATAATAATCTAAATGGCACTTGATATTGAAGAATACATTAAAGACTATGTTTTTTCAGGTGACGAAATTGTTCGTGCTAGTCAACAAATGGTGTTAATGTACAATGAAATAAGAAAAAATATTAACATTCCTGATACATGGAATGAGAAGAGTAAGAACAATTATGTTCGTATTTACTTTAATCGTCCAATGAAAAAATCTTATCAAAAAAGAGTATTGGTAAAAATTTACCGTAATTGTATATCTGAAGGTCTTATTGAAGTTGATAAACAATTTGAGAGTTTTATTAGGGCAAAATCTGTTAGATCTAATTCGGGTGTTCTTAATCTTACAATGGTTTTAGAATCGGGAAAATTTTCTTGTAATAATAATTGTTATTATTGTCCAAATGATACAACAACTATTGTTCCAAAAATTTCTAATAAAGAGCAAAAAGATAAATTTATGAAAGTTGGTATCTCTATTCCTAATCTTCAAAAGATGACCTATGAAGAACGTATGAGTAAATACGGAGAAGATTTTGAGTGGTATAAAGGAATTTCGAGAAGCTATCTTCTCGGAGAACCAGCTGTAGATCGCGCAGCACAAAATGGATGGGATTGCGGACTTCAATTTAAAAGCAGATGTGATCAGCTAGATGATATGGGACATGATATTGATAAACTTGAAGTAATTTTTGAGGGAGGAACTGTTGATGCATATCCATCAGATTATATTGAGAGGTTCACAAGAGATTTATATTATAATGCAAATACGTATATGTCTATTCATCGGAAGCCTCTATCTATTAAAGATGAGATTTTGATTAACGAGTCTTCTTCTCATGGTGTTATTGGTCTGACATTTGAAACTCGCCCGGATTCTATCTGTATGAAGACTCTTCGGTTTTATCGCCGTCTTGGTGTTACACGTGTTCAAATTGGAGTTCAGTCTATTTTTGATAATCTTCTTAATAACGTTAACAGAGATTGTACAACTAATTCGGCAATGCTTGCTAATAAACGTTTGAAAGTTAACGGTTTTAAGGTTGATAATCATTGGATGCCAGACCTTCCCGGTTCGACTTTTGAAGTTGATATGTTAATGGCAAAATGGTTATGTATTCAACCAATAGATTTTGAGTCTATTAGTGATGAAGCTAAGATTATTATTGGAGATCAAGGGATGAAAATACTGAAAAGTAAGAACACACATCTTCGTTCAAATCAATGGAAGTGGTATCCTACAATGGTTCTTCCATTCACTCAGATTAAGAAGTGGCACGACAAAGCAAAGGCTCTTGGTGCAACTAAAACTGATCTTAGTCAGGGAATTTATGTTCCATATGGAACTGACATTGGTAAGGCTGAGGAATTGATAAAATTTGTGACAACTCATTGTCCTTATGATATTAGAATTAATAGAATTATTCGAGACTTTAGTAAAAAAGATATTACTGGTGGGGTTGATCGTCTTGGTATGCGTGGTAATATTACAAATGAAGTAAAATCAGAAGGAGGTTTGGAAACAGATATTCGTGCTAGAGAAGTTAAGGGTAAATTTATAAATATTAAGGATTCAAAAATATTTATAGATGAATATGAAGCATGTGATGGAACTGAATATTTTATAAGTCTAGAAAGTTCAAAACGCGATATTCTTTATGGATTTTGTCGACTCCGATTTAATGGAGGTGAGAATCCAAATCAGTTTGTATTTTTTGAATGTTTGAAACAATATGAACCGTCAAAAACGTATCCTCAAGGAGTTCGTGTTGCAATGATCATTGAACTTCATGTTTATGGTACTCTTATTGCTAAAGGTATTGATAATGACACATCTAAGACTCAACACTTAGGAATAGGTAAGTTTCTAATGTATATTGCTGAGTACATTTCGTTCAATAAAGGGTATAATCGTATGGCTGTAATTGCAGGTATTGGTACTCGTAATTACTATCGAAAACTTGGTTACTATTTAGAAGAGACATACATGTTAAAAAGTTTGACATATAAAAATATTTCTTGCCCTCTCTTATGGATTGAAAAGTCTCCTTGTTACTCTTCAAATAAGTTTAAGTATGTTGCGGCTGTTTGCATCTTGACAGTTGGTTTGGTAATTATTGGTAAAAAATATTTAGTTTGATTAGAAAGTGCTTAATTTTTCTAAATAAAATTAACAAAATTTTATTTATGTCAAGTAAAGTTGTCTAATTTGAATTACTGATAATGTTTATAGATAAATTTGAATATCCTCTATTATTATAATTGTTTGCAACAATATCTAATTCATTTGTATTGGGTAAAACATTTGAATTTAATGTAATAATACTATCAACTAGCACTGGTCCTATATTTGAATTTCCTACTACACCACTACCACCATATGAAAAAATACTTGTTCCTAACCCAGTCCAAATAATACCATCACTAGAATAAGCAATAGTACTACTAGTACCATCTTGACCAACACCAACAAACCGTATGCCATTCCAGGCTATATCATTACAAGATTGTGAAAAAATACTTGTTCCTAATCCAGTCCAACCAGTAATACCATTGTTTGAATAGGCAAGTGTATTTGTTCCTTGACCACCAGCAACCCATATGTTTCCATTCCACGCTACACAAATTCCACTAGTTGAAAAAATACTTGTTGATCCGGTAACTCCAGTCCAACCAGTAATACCATTGGTTGAATACGCAATAGAATTTGTTCCTGTACCAACAGCAATCCATATGTTTCCGAATACTACACCATAAGCATTTATAGAAAAAATACTTTTTCCTAATCCAGTCCAACCAGTAATACCATTGGTTGAATACGCAATACTATTAGTTGTTCCTTGACCAACAGCAACCCATAAGGTGTTATTAGCCGATACATCATAACCACCAACTGAAAAAATACTTGTTCCTAATCCAGTCCAAGTAATACCATTGTTAGAATATGCAATACTATTGGTTCCAGAACCAACTGCAACAAACCTGGTTCCATTCCATGCTACAGCATAACCAATATCTGAAAAAATACTTTTTTTGGTAACCCCAGTCCAATTAATACTATCACTAGAATATGCAATAGAATTGATTCCTTGCCCAACTGCAACAAACATGGTTCCATTCCAGGTTACACCAATACCTCCTTGATCAAAAATGGATTTTCCTAATCCAGTCCATTCTATACCATCTATAGAATATGCAATAGTATGACTTCCTGCACCAACAGCAATAGTAGGTTGTTGTATATTTACAGAATTTAAAGAATTTCCTGGAATACTTGAACCAATACAATTACAACTAGTTGAAAAAATTCCTGTTGATCCGGTAACTCCAGTCCAAGTAACACCGTCGCTAGAATAAGCAATAGTATGTGTTCCTAAAGAACCACCTGCAACAAACCTGGTTCCATTCCATGCGGCACCAATACCCGTAGTAAAAAGAGATGATGGAGGTGCTGTCCAATTAATGCCGTCTTTAGAATAGGCAATAGGAGAGCCGTTGGGACTGGTAAAACCAACAGCAATCCATTTTTTTTTATCCGATGCTAAATTATTAGCATTGTATAAATAAAGTGGTGCGGCAGTCCAATTAATACCGTCACTAGAAAAAGCCATCCCGGCTGTACCACTAAAAACCCATCTAGTTCCATTCCATGCTATAGAAATACCATAACCACTTCCCAAAATATTATTTAATCCAGTCCAAGTAATACCATCATCTGAATATGCAAGACTTTGTGTTCCTTGACCAACAGCAACAAACCTTGTTCCATTCGAATCTATGCCTCTAGCATTAGTTACAAAAATACTTTTTCCTAACCCAGTCCATACAATACCATCTTTAGAATAGGCAAGAGTATTAGTATTTCCTTGACCACCAGCTACCCATATGTTTTTATTCCATCCTACACACACACCAGAACTTGAAAAAATACTTATTCCTAGTCCAGTCCAAATAATACCATCTTTAGAATAAGCAATAGTATTAGTTCCTGAACCAACCGCAACCCATATTTTTCCATTCCACTTTACATCATTACAAGATGAAAAAATATTTGTTGATCCGGTAACTCCAGTCCAAGTAATACCATTACTTGAATAGGCAAGAGTATTTGTTCCTTGCCCACCAGCAACTAATAAATTTGGTAAGAATGTAATTGTATTTTGGCGTTTTGTGTTAAAGTCTGTATTAAGACCAGAACTAAAAATACCTGTTGATCCGATAACTGTAGCCCAAGTAATACCATCACTTGAATACGCTATAGAATTTTTTCCTTGACCAGAAGCAAAAAACTTTGTTCCATTCCAGGATACATTATTACCATATATTGAAAAAATACCTGTTGATCCGATAACTCCAGTCCAAGTAACACCATCGCTAGAATACGCGATAGAATTTGTCCCTTGACCAACCGCAACAAACCTCTTTCCATTCCAAGCTACACCATAACAACCATTTGAAAAAATACTTGTTGATCCTGTAACTGGAGTCCAAATATTACCATCCTTTGAATAAGCGATAGAATTTGTCCCTTTACCAACCGCAACCCACAGATCTCCATTCCAAGCTACACCATAACTAATAACTGAAAAAATACTTGTTGATCCGGCAACTCCAGTCCAAGTAATACCATCACTTGAATAGGCGATATTACTAGTTCCATTACCAACAGCAACCCATAGATCTCCATTCCACCCTATGCCATAAGCACCGTATAAAAAAATATCTGATGATCCGATAACTCCAGTCCAAGTAATACCATCACTTGAATACGCAATAGAATTTATCCCTTCGCCAACAGCAACAAACTTTGTTCCATTCCAAGATATATTATAACCAATATTTGAAAAAATATTTGTTGATTCTATAATACCAGTCCATGTAATACCATCTGTAGAATATCCAATAGTATTAAGCCCTGTACCAACAGCAACAAAACGTGTTCCATTCCAACATACACCCTGACCATCTACTGAAAAAATACTTTTTCCTAATCCAGTCCACGTAATACCATCACTTGAATATGCGATAGAATTAGTTGTTCCTTGACCAACAGCAACTCCGCGTAAAGGTATAGATGGACCAAATGTATAAGTTTGTTTTTTATTTGTAAAATTATCAAGTTGCGCATTTATATTACTTTCTTTAATAGTAGTTGTCAAAGTAGAACTAAAAATAATACTTTGTTTACTATTTGTAAAGTTGGTTACTGGTATATTAATATTAAATTCATTTTTGTTCCCACTTGAACCAATAGCTCCAGTAGGACCGTCCGGACCAACACCTGTAACTCCTTTAGGACCAACTGCCGTAGGTCCTGTAACTCCAGTAGGTCCTGTAACTCCGGTAGCTCCTGTATCTCCAGTAGGTCCTATCGATCCTGCTATCCCAGTAGATCCAATAACTCCGGTAGCGCCAATAACTCCGGTAGCTCCTGTATATCCAGTAGGTCCTCTAACTCCGGTAGTTCCATTAACTCCAGTAGCTCCTATCGATCCTGCTATCCCAGTAGATCCAATAACTCCGGCCGCGCCAATAACTCCATTAGGTCCTGTAACTCCAGTAGGTCCTGTAACTCCAGTAGGTCCTGTAACTCCAGTAGGTCCTGTAACTCCAGTAGGTCCTGTAACTCCAGTAGGTCCTATCGATCCTGCTATCCCAGTAGATCCAATAACTCCGGTAGCGCCAATAACTCCATTAGGTCCTGTATCTCCAGTAGGTCCTGTAACTCCGGTAGCTCCATTAACTCCAGTAGCTCCTATCGATCCTGCTATCCCAGTAGATCCAATTGATCCAGTTGCTCCTATTGATCCTCTTGCTCCAGTTACTCCTGTTTCTCCAGTCGATCCTATTAACCCAGTTACTCCTGTAGCTCCTATAGAACCAATTGCTCCTAACAATCCTATTATTCCAGTTGCCCCTATTGCTCCAGTTGCTCCTATTGCTCCAGTTGCTCCTATTGCTCCAGTTGCTCCGGTAGCTCCTATATATCCAGTTTCTCCTGACTCTCCTGTAGGTCCTGTTATCCCAGTTGCTCCTATCAATCCTGTAGATCCTATTGATCCTATTATCCCAGTTGCGCCTATAGCTCCTGTTTCTCCAGTTGCGCCTAACGATCCTATCAATCCAGTTGCTCCTGTAGCTCCTGTGGATCCAGTTGTTCCTGTCGATCCTATTATCCCGGTATCTCCTTTAGGACCAATAACTCCTGTGGCTCCAATAACTCCGGTGGCTCCAATAACACCTGTAGCTCCAATAACACCTGTCGCTCCATTATTTCCAGTAACGCCAATAATACCAGTAACACCAATAACTCCAGTAGCTCCCGTCGCGCCTGTATGTCCAATATGACCAGACGAACCTGGAAGTCCAATAATACCAGTAGGTCCAATAATACCAGTATCTCCAGTAAAACCAGTATCTCCATTAGCACCTATATGTCCAATAATACCTGTATGTCCAATAATACCAGTAGCTCCAACAATACCAGTAGCTCCAGTAGCTCCGATAACTCCTGTAACTCCTGTAGGACCTATAGGTCCTGTAGGTCCAGTAGCACCTGTAGGACCTGTAGGGCCTGTAGGTCCTATAATTCCAGTAGCACCTGTAGGTCCTATAATTCCAGTAGCACCTGTAGGTCCTATAATTCCAGTAGCACCTGTAGGTCCTATAATTCCAATAACTCCAGTAACTCCTGTAACTCCGATAGCTCCGGTCGATCCAATAACACCGCTAGCTCCAATAACTCCAGTAGGTCCGGTAGGTCCAGTAGCTCCGGTGGATCCGGTAGGTCCGGTAGGTCCGGTGGGTCCGGTAGGTCCGGTGGGTCCGGTAGGTCCGGTAGGTCCGGTGGATCCGGTGGATCCAGTAGATCCGTTAGATTCACTGATTAAAATAGTTCGCGGTTCCCATTGTTTTGTTGCTGTATTGAAACTTAAAACATCATTCTTTTGAACATTACTCAAATTTCCAATCAAAGTGTTTTGTAAATGAGAAGCATTAAAAATAGGGTCATCTGAAAATTCTGCCATGTTTATTGTAGTATCCCATACACAAAATGGCATTTTATCTTAAGACATAATATTTAAATATGATATTTAATTATGATATTTAATTATGATATTTAAATTACTATGATGAATTAGAAATAATATTAACAGAAAAATTTGAATAACCTGTGCTATAATAATTGTCAGCAACAATATCTAATTTATTTGATAAATTGTTTGAATTTAAAGTAATAACACTATCAACTATTGTTGCTCCTATATTTGGATTTCCTGCAATGCCATAACCACTCATTGAAAAAATACCTGTTGATCCTACACTAGCAGTCCAATCAGTAATACCATCACTTGAATACGCAAGGGTGTTTGTTCCTGAACCAGTTGCAATAAATCGTATTCCATTCCACGCGACCGCAGTACCAATAACGGTAAAAGGAGAAGTAACAATTCCAGTCCATATAATACCATCTCCAGAATAAGCAATTGTACTTGTTCCTGCACCAACAGCAACAAATACTGATCCATTCCACGAAACTCCCATGCCAATAGTTGTAATAGGAGAACTTACAACTCCTGTCCAATTCGCGATACCGCTGATTGAATAAGCAATAGTATTTCCTCCTTGCCCAACAGCAACCCATAGTTTTCCATTCCATGCTATACCCCTACCAGAACTTGTAAAAATAGTTGATAACGATGCTGTAACACCTGTCCAATTAATACCATTACTAGAATATGCAATTGTATTTGTTCCAGAACCAACTGCAACAAACCTGGTTCCATTCCATGCTACAGCATAACCATAATTTGAAAAAATACTTGTTGATCCTGGACTACCTGTCCAATTAATCCCATCACTAGAATATGCAATAGAATTTATTCCATTACCACAAGCAACCCAAATTTTTCCATTCCAAGCTATACCAGTACCATAAGATGAAAAAATACTTTTTCCTATTCCAGTCCAATTAATATTATCTCTTGAATAAGCGATAGTGTTAGGACCTGTAGCTCCAGTTCCTCCGCCAACCGCAACCCACAATTCTCCATTCCATGCGACAGCATTACCAACAATTCCAAAAGTACTGTTTCCTAACCCAGTCCACTCAATACCATCTATTGAATAGGCAATCGAATTTGTTCCTTGACCAACAGCAATAGTAGGTTGTTGTATATATACAGAATTTTTGTTAAGATTTGATCCTATACAATTACCACTAGTTGAAAAAATAGTCTTTCCTAATCCAGTCCAATCAATACCATCACTAGAATACGCAATAGTATTAGTAGTTCCTATACCAACAGCAACAAAACTTGTTCCATTCCATGTTAGACTATTACAACCACCTGAAAGAGTACTTGCAGCTAATGTTACTCTAGTCCAACCAGTAATACCATCATTTGAATATGCAAAAGAATTTGTTCCTAAACCACCAGCAACCCATCTTATTCCATTCCATGCTACAGAAGTACCATTAGTTGAAAAAATACTTGGACTTGATAGTACACGAGCCCATATAATACCATCGTTAGAATACGCTATAGTACTAGTTCCTGTACCAACCGCGACAAACCTTATTCCATTCCACGCTACAGCTTGACCATTAGTTGAGAAAACAGTTGAACTAGATACTACTGCATTCCAAATAATACCATCGCTAGAATACATAATTCTATTTGTTCCTGCACCAACTGCTGCAAACATGGTTCCACTCCATGCGACACCATAACCAGCAGTTGAAAAAGTACTTGCAGATGTTATTCCTGTCCAAGTAATACCATCACTTGAATAAGCAATAGAACTTGTACCTTGACCAACAGCAACAAACAGTGTTTTACTAGACACCACATCATAACCAGCAGTTGAAAATATACCTGTTGATCCGGGAACTCCCGTCCAATTAATACCATCTATAGATTGTGCAAGAGTATTTCTTCCTTGACCACAAGCAACCCATCTTGTTCCATTGCACCCTACACCATTACAAACAGTTGAAAAAATACCTGTCGACCCTGTAATACCAGACCAAATAATACCATCACTAGAATACGCAAGAGTATTTGTTCCTTGACCACCAGCAACCAATAAATTAGATGGAAATGTAATTGTATTTTGGCGTTTTGTGTTAAACGCTGCACCATAACCAACACTTGAAAAAATACCTGTTGATCCTACGACATCAGTCCATGTAATACCATCGCTTGAATAGGCAATAGCAACATTTGCACCACAAGCGATAAACCGAGTTCCATTCCACATTACACCTTGACAAACAGTTGAAAAAGGACTTAATCCTAACCCAGTCCACTTTATACCATCGCTTGAATATGCGAGAGTGTGACTTGTTCCTGCACCACCAGCAACCCATATTTTTCCATTCCACGCTACACAGGTAGAATTAGTTGAAAAAAGATTTGTTGATGATGCGGTAACGCCAACCCAACCCGTAATACCATTCTTCGAATACGCAAGACTATTTGTTCCTTGACCACACGCCACCCACATTGTTCCATTTGACACTACATCATAACCAGAAGAAGCAAAAATATCTGTTGATCCGGTAACCGGAGTCCATCCCGTAATACCATAGAATGAATATGCAAGAGTATTTGTTCCGATACCAGCTGCAACCCATAGTGTTCCATTCCAAGCTAGACCTTGACAAGAACTTGTAAAAATACTTGATCCTAATGTAGTCCAAGTAATACCATCTCTAGAATATGCAAGAGTATTTGCTCCGCTACCACCAGCAACAAATATCTTTCCATTCCACTTTACACTATAACAACTTTCAAAAATACTTGTTCCTAATCCGGTCCAAGTAATACCATCATTAGAATACGCAATAGAATTTGTTGCTGTACCAAAAGAAATCCATATTGTTCCATTAAACTCTACACCATAACAAGTAATAGAAAAAAGACCTGTTGATCCTATATTAGAAGTCCAATTAATTCCCCCATTGTTTGAATAAGCAAGAGGATAAGTATTAGTACCAGCACCACCAATAACTCCCCTTAAAGGTATAGATGGACCAAATGTATAAGTTTGTGTTTTATCTGTAAAATTATCAAGTTGAGCATTTATATTACTTTGTTTAATAGTAGTTGTCAAAGTAGAATTAAAAATAATACTTTGTTTACTATTTGTAAAGTTGGTTACTGCCATATTAGTATTAAATTCAGTATAAAAACTTCCAGGAGATCCTGCAACCCCATTAATTCCTCTTCCGGTATTACCAATAGCTCCTGTAGGACCAGTAACTCCTGTAGGACCAGTAACTCCTCTAGGACCAGTAACTCCTCTAGCACCGGTAACTCCTCTAGCACCGGTATTTCCAGTACTACCAGTAACTCCTGTAGATCCTGTAATTCCTCTAGGTCCGGAAACTCCAGCGGCCCCGGTAGCTCCAGTAACTCCGGTAGCTCCAGTAGCTCCTGTAACTCCTGTAGCGCCTGTAGATCCTGTAACTCCGGTAACTCCTGTAGCTCCGGTAACTCCATCTCCCCCTGTAACTCCTGTAACTCCGGTAACTCCTATATGTCCAGTTGATCCTGATGATCCTGTAACTCCGGTAGCGCCGATAGCTCCTGTAGCGCCAGTAACTCCAGTAACTCCAGTAACTCCCGTTACTCCAATATCTCCTGTAGCGCCGGTGGCTCCAATAATTCCTGTAGAACCGATAACTCCTGTAGCACCAGTAGAACCAACAACCCCTGTAACTCCGGTAACTCCGATAGCACCAGTAGAACCAATAAATCCAGTAACTCCGGTAACTCCGATAGCACCAGTAGATCCTGTAGATCCTGTAGCTCCTGTAGATCCTGTAGCTCCTGTAGATCCTGTAGATCCTGTAGATCCTGTAGCTCCTGTAGATCCAGTAACCCCGGTAGCTCCAGTAACTCCGGTAGCTCCTGTAACTCCTGTAGCTCCAGTAACTCCTGTAGCTCCAGTAGTTCCTGTAAATCCTGTAGCGCCTGTAAATCCTGTAGATCCTGTAGATCCTGTAACTCCGGTAGACCCGGTAGCTCCCGTAGCCCCTGTAGCTCCCGTAGACCCTGTAACTCCGGTAGGGCCAATAACTCCGGTAGAGCCAATAACTCCAATAAATCCTGTAACCCCGGTAATTCCGACAGCACCTGTAACTCCTGTAACTCCTGTGGCTCCTCTCGCTCCTGTTGCTCCTGTACCTCCTGTAACACCTGTAGACCCGGTAGCCCCGGTAACCCCGGTAGACCCGGTAGCTCCTGTAACTCCTATCTGTCCTGTAGCTCCTGTACCTCCTGTAACACCGGTAGACCCGGTAGCCCCTGTGACCCCGGTATCCCCTGTAGCTCCTGTAACTCCGGTAGGGCCAATAACTCCGGTAGCTCCAGTAACCCCAATAACTCCGGTAACTCCGGTAGCCCCGGTAGCCCCGGTAGCCCCGGTAGCCCCGGTAGCCCCGGTAGGGCCGATAATCCCGGTAGGACCAATACCCCCTGTAGAGCCTATAGTTCCAATTACTCCAGTAGCTCCAGTAGCACCAAAAACTCCATTAATACCAGTAACCCCAGTAGGACCAATAACTCCAGTAGAACCAGTAACCCCAGTAACACCAATAACTCCAGTAGCTCCGGTAATTCCAATAGCTCCAGTAACCCCAGTAGCTCCTTGTAAACCTGTAGAACCAGTAACTCCGTCAGCTCCAGTAGCTCCAGTAGCTCCTGTCAAACCTGTAACACCTGAAGGTCCTGTAACTCCGGTGGGACCTGTATGACTATTTGCTCCAAAAACTCCTGCAACTCCGATAGGTCCGGTATGTCCGGTAGGTCCGGTGTGTCCGGTGGCTCCGGTAGATCCAATAGATGCAATAGTTTGTGCTTCCCATTTTACACCATTAAAACTTAAAATATCCTTATTATTGACATTATTTCTTAAATTCTCATCAATCAATTTACTTGTTAATTGACAACCATTAAAAATAGGTTCGTCTGCCTGTGACTGTGAAGAAATGTTTAATGTTTTATAAATTTTCATTTATCTTAATATATTTTTAAAATTCAAAGATAATATATTATGATGAAATACTTATAATGTCTATTGAGACATTTGAATATCCTATATTATAATAAGTATCCGCAACAATATCTAATTTATTTGTGTTTGGTAAAATGTTTGAATTTAAAGTAATAACACTATCAACTATTGTTGCTCCTATATTTGGATTTCCTGCTATACCATAACAAGAGTCCATAATGGTGCTTTCTAATCCGAGATTCCAAACAATACCATCACTAGAATACGCAATAGAATTTGTTCCTTCACCACCGGCAATCCATCTGATTCCATTCCACGCTACACTATAACCAGTATTTGTAAAAATAATTGTTCCTAATTCAATCCAAGAAAGACCATCGCTAGAATACACAAACGTATTAATTCCTTTACCAACAGCAACAAACAAAATTCCATTCCACGCGATACCTTCACACTTATCTGAAAAATAAGTTTTTCCTAAACCAGTCCAAGTAATACCATCGATAGAATACGCAAGTGTATTTGCTGTCCCTATACCACCACCTCCTACAACCCATAATTTTCCATTCCATGCTACACAAAAAGATTCTAAAATAATACTTGTACTTGATACTACAATACTCCAGTTAATACCATCATTTGAATATGCAATAGAATTAGTTCCTTTACCAACTGCAACCCATATTTTTCCATTCCACGCAACACCATAACCAGTATCTAAAAAAATGTTTCTGCTCGATTCTATTCCAGCCCAATTAATACCATCTTTAGAACATGCAATAGTATAGCTCTGATAAGGATAAGTATAATTATACTGCTGGCCAACAGCAACCCATAGAGTTCCATTCCACACTATTCCATTAGTAATATAAAACAAATTTTTTTCTATTTTAGTCCAACTAATACCATCTATAGAATATGCAATAGAATTAGTTCCAATAACTCCTGTAGCTCCTGTAGATCCTTTACCACCAGCAACCCATAGAGTTCCATTCCATGCGATAGCATGCCCTCCTCCATCAAAAATAGGTTTTCCCAATCCAGTCCAACTAATACCGTCTAGAGAATATGCAATATTATGTGATGACCCTGAACCAATAGCAATAGTAGGTTGTTGTATATATACAAAATTTGTGTTAATATTTGAACACACACCATATCCAGCAGTTGCAAAATTTTGACTTGAATTTACTATTCCAGTCCAATTAATAGCATCGCTTGAATATGTAATAGAATTAGTGCCTTCACCAACAGCAATAAAAAACGTTCCATTCCACGTTACATCATAACCACTAGTTCCAAAATTTTTATTTGAACTTAATATTCCAGTCCAACTAATGCCATCTCTAGAATATGCAATAGAATTTGTTCCTTCACCAACAGCAACCCATTTGTTTTCATTCCAGCATACACCTTTTCCAGAAACTGTAAAAATAGTTGATCCTAATCCAGTCCAGTTAATACCATCTCTAGAATACGCAATTGTATTTGTTCCGTTTCCAAGAGCAACCCAGTGTATTCCATTCCACGCTACATCATTAGCAAATGTAAAAGGAGTTGAATTTGTTGGTAATCCAGTCCAAGTAATACCATCGGTAGAATAAGCGATAGTATTTGTTCCTTCACCAACAGCAACCCATAATTTTCCATTCCAACCTACACCATAACCAGAAGTTGAAAAAATACTTGTTCCTATTCCAGTCCAAGTAATACCATCTCTAGAATAAGAGATACTATTTATTCCTGAACCAACTGCAACAAATAGTCTTCCATTCCATACTATACCCTTACCGGAATTTGAAAATATATTTTTTGATTCGGGAACTCCAGTCCAATTAATACCATCTCTAGAATATGCAATCGTATTAGTTGTTCCTAATCCAACCGCAACCCAAATGTTTCCATTAAAACAAACATCATTACCACTCGTTGAAAAAATAGTTGTTGATCCGGTAACTGGAGTCCAAATAATACCATTTCTAGAATATAAAAGGGTATTTGTTCCTTCACCACAAGCAACTAATAAATTTGATGGAAATGTAATTGTATTCTGGCGTCGTGTGTTAAACTGTACATCATAACAAGTTGAAAAAATATTTTTTGATTCTGGATTGCCAGTCCAACTAATACCATCATTTGAATAGGAAATAGTCGAATTTGTTCCTGTACCACCAGCAATAAACCTGTTTCCGTTCCACGTTACAGAATAACCAACACTGAAAATATTTGTTGATCCTGTAACTGCTGTCCAACTAATACCATTGCTAGAATACGCGATAGAATTTGTTCCTGATCCAACCGCAACCCAGATCGTTCCATTCCAAGCAACACTCTGACCATTAGTTGACAAAATACTACCTACTCTAGTCCAGTTAATACCATTTGTAGAATACATAATAGAATCATTAGAAACACTTCCTTCACCAACAGCAACCCATATGCTTCCATTCCAGATTACTTTATTACCCTTACTTGAAAAATCGTTTCCTAAACCACTCCAAGTAATACCATTTTTAGAATACGCAATAGTATTTGTTCCTCCTTCACCAACAGCAACCCATATTGTTCCATTCCAAGCTATACCATTACCACCACTTGAAAAAATACTTGTGCTATTTGCTATTCCAGACCAAGTAATACCATCTGTAGAATATGCAATAGAATTTATTCCTGAACCAACAGCAACCCATAACGTTCCATTCCAAGCTATACCATTACCACCACTTGAAAAAATACTTATTGATCCTGGACTAACAGTCCAGGTAATACCATCGCTAGAATACGCGATAGAATTTATCCCTTCACCAACAGCAACCCATATTGTTCCATTCCAGCATACACCCTTGCAACTATTTGAAAAAATACTTTTTCCTAATCCATTCCAAGTAATACTATCAGTAGAATACGCAATCGTATTAATTCCTGTACCAACAGCAACAGCCATTAAAGGTATAGATGGACCAAATGTGTAAATTTGTGTATGGTCTGTAAAATTATCAAATTGTACTTTTATATTACTTTGTTTAATGGTAGTTGTCAAAGTAGAACTAAAATTTATACTTTTTTTATTATTTGTAAAGTCGGTTACTGGCATAGTAATATTAAATTCACTATAAGAATTTCCATGAGCTCCTGTATCTCCTGTAGCCCCTGTATAACCACCTCCTGTAATTCCAGTAGGTCCAAATCCAGTAGGACCAATAACTCCGGTAATACCAATAACTCCGGTATCTCCGGTAGCTCCAGTAGGTCCTGTAGGTCCAATAGTTCCTGTAGGTCCCTTAACTCCAGTATAACCAGTAAGGCCAGTATGTCCGGAAAATCCAATAACTCCAGTAACCCCGGTAGCTCCGGTAACTCCGGTAGCTCCGGTAACTCCTGTAGAACCAGTAGAGCCTATAGCTCCAGTATAACCAGTAGGCCCGGTAACTCCTGTAGACCCTCTAACTCCAGTAGCACCGGTGGTACCAGTATCTCCAGTAACTCCAATAGACCCTCTAAATCCAGTAGGACCAGTTGCACCGGTAACTCCAGTAGCTCCGGTAGCACCAATAACACCGGTAGCTCCTTTAACTCCTGTAAGTCCAGTAACTCCTTTAGATCCAATAACTCCTGTAGGTCCGGTAGCGCCAATAGCACCTGTAGCACCGGTAGGTCCGGTAGCGCCAAAAATTCCAGTAACTCCTGTCGCACCGGTAGGTCCAGTAGCTCCTGTAGGGCCAGTAACTCCTGTATAACCAGTACACCCTCTAACTCCTGTAGCACCGGTAACTCCTACATTTCCGGTAGCTCCTACATTTCCGGTAGCTCCAATAATTCCGGTAGCTCCAATAACTCCGGCAGAACCAATAACTCCAGTAGCTCCAGTAGCTCCAATATCTCCATTCGGACCAATAACTCCAGTAGAGCCTCTAACTCCGGAAGAACCAGTAACTCCAGTAGCTCCTCTATCTCCGGTAACTCCGGTAGCACCGGTAGCTCCTTTAACTCCTGTAGCGCCTCTAACTCCGGTTGGGCCAATAACTCCTGTAGCTCCAATAATTCCAGTAGCTCCATTAGCTCCGGTAGATCCAATAACTCCCGTTGGACCAATAACTCCCGTTGGACCAATAACTCCGGTTGGACCAATAACTCCCGTTGGACCAATAACTCCGGTTGGACCAATAACTCCCGTCGGGCCAATAATTCCAGTAGCGCCTCTAACTCCGGTTGGACCAATAACTCCTGTAGCTCCACTAACACCGATAGCTCCTGTAGCTCCCCTCGCACCAGTAACCCCTGTAGGGCCAATAACTCCTGTAGGGCCAATAACTCCTGTATGGCCAATAACTCCGGTAGCGCCTATGGGACCCGTAACTCCTGTAGGACCAGTAAACCCTCTAACTCCCGTAGGACCAGTAGCACCAGTAACTCCTATAGTTCCAATATCCCCAGTAACCCCAGTAACTCCTGTAGCACCAATAATACCGATGGCTCCTGCAACTCCCGCCGCACCAATAGTTCCTATGACTCCGGTAACTCCGGATGATCCGGTTGGACCAGTAACTCCGGATGATCCGGTTGGACCAGTATCTCCTGATAATCCGGTTGGACCGATAACCCCAGTTACTCCTCTTGAGCCAGTAACACCTGTTGAGCCTGTAACTCCTGATAATCCAGTAACTCCTGATGTTCCGGTTACGCTAGTACCTTTGGGTCCTGTAGGGCCAGTAACTCCAGTAGCTCCGGTAGGACCAGTAGAGATATTACCACTAGGTAAAATGTTTAGTGGTTCCCATTGTTTTGTTGTTCCATTGAAACTTAAAACATCATTATTTGCAACGTTTCTCAAATCTCCAATTAAGGTAGATTGTAATTGTGAACCATTAAAAATAGGAATCTCTGCTATAGAAGAAATGTCTGTAGTATTATAAATTTTCATTTTATCTTAAATATGTTTTTAAAATTTAAAATATATTACTTTAAAAGAACTTATTAATAAGGAAAATTTATTAATAAGGAAAATAACTGTTTTATGATGTTCTGATCCTGAATATTGGATCTTTCAAAAGTTTACCTACTTACCAAAATAACGAATAAATTCTGTACTTTTATTTTAAAAAATTAGTTTTATTTGATTATTGTCTAAAGTTAATAACATTTTAGACAAAATGTCTACATCTTTAGAGAAAACCAGTATAACTTTCGGAAAGTACAAGGGAACAACTCTTTCTAGAGTACTTAGAGACCAAGATTATTGTAAATGGTTGTTAGAACAAGAATGGTTTCAAAGTAACTATGAATTTTTATACAACCGTGTAAAAGAATATAAACCAGAATCGTATTTTCTTAATTTACAAGAAGGAGAAGAGTTCACTGTTACTTATGAATATTTTAACTTAACTCCACCAGAACACCTTCAAATAGAATTAAATTCGGTCGATATGACTTGTTATAATTGGTATTTTTGCTTTCTAAACAAAATCAAAGAGGATATTTACGAACGTATGGAAAATGATGAAGAGAATCCATATGACATTAAAGCTCCTACAGGATGGCTAAAATGTTTTGAAAAAACACATGGTATTCCAAGAACAGATTTAAAGGAGTTTTTAAAAGCTTATAATCTCCTAAATATTCCTTATATTATTGAGAGAATAAAAAAAGAGGGTGGCATCGAGTATAAAGGAGCCGAATCTTTCAATATAGCTAAAGCTCGTTCCAAGTTACAAGAAAATTTTTGGGAAGATTTGTTAAATTCTAGGTATGGTGAAGATCTTTGTACTCAATTCAAGTATGAAAAATGCATTTTTGACTTTATTAATATATCTACTAAAACAATATTTGAATGCAAACTTAAACTTAAGGATTTTGATGAAGCGCAACATAATAAGTACCGAATTGCTCTAAAAGAATATCGAATAATTTACTTAATATGTAATGATTGTGTAATCGACATTGAAAAAAAATGCATTTACACCTCTAATCCTGATAAGTATCAGCAGAATATATCTGTTATTCATTCTAACAATTGGTTTTATACTATCATACAGGACTTTGACTTGGTTGAAGTTGAAGATTTGTCAAGTCTTTTTGGAAATAAATAGTACAATAAATTTTACGTACAATCTTTGGAGTAGTAGGCAAGTTTGAATACGAAAAAAATGGTTGTTTTATCTTTCTCATATCTAAACAATATTTAGGTGTCTTAGGAATCTTATTTAATATATCCTCTCTTAAATCACCAGTATGTTCAATATCATGAAAACCCATACTTGATAAAAAGTCCGTATTATTAATAGCTTGCGTATTACCACAATATATGATTATGTTATGAGCACGATTAGGTTGATCGAAATAACTTTTGTCTTTCTTTTTTTCCATATCAAAATCTTTAAACACGCGCGCTATCAAGTAAACGTCTGCAAAATATGTCGTTGTTGTTCCAAGAAAAATTTTTATAGTTTCAATTGATTTTAAAAGTACATCATCCAATTCTTTTTCATAATTTAGTATATTTAAGATATCTTTTTTAATAATAGGAATAACTCTTAAGACTTCTTTATATATTAATTTACAATAAAAGGTTAAAATAAATGGTTTTATTTGTGGATTATTGATTTTACTCAACTCTTTTTTTATGTATGGATTCTCTTCTAACTGTTTTTTCATAAACTCACATACCTTTTTTATATCATCGTTAACTAATTCTTTCAATAAAATAAGTATTTTTGGATACGTTTTTAACATGAGTTTTAAATCAAAAATAGCGTCTTTTACTCCTTCTTTGTTAAGAATAATATAAGCTAATTTCTCTTTGAACCAAAGTATACCAATTTTATTTTCTTCTATATTTGTTTCCTTAACATCATTACCTCGAATATCAAAATAATGAACTCTTGCTAATTGGCAAGAGATGTCAGATCTGGTATTATACTGTAAACATGTTCTAAATTTTTTAAACAATTCATCTGTACGACCAGGTACATATTGTCTGCCCTCATATTCTCCGTTTTTATAGGAAACAATCTCAATATAAATATCTAAAAAAACATTAGTTTTTTGCATTAAATCATATAAGTAATTTTCGATTAGAATCGTATTAGAGCTTAGCTCCCCTTTGGGGTTTAGAATCTTTTTCAAACTTGTCACAATCTGTAATATTAGCATGCCATTCTCCAAATATATATATCATTTTTTTAAAACCCGGATGCCAATGAATACTAAGAGTTTTAGGTCCTCCTATAAATTCAGCATTTGGTTTTAGTTTTTGTACATTTTCATCATAATGATTACATATAAGTTGCATAAGAACTTTTTTTCCACCTTTATTTTTTCTATTTTTACGAGAAACATTTAAGAATTTGTCTTGCACAGTCTTATCTTCATTATCAAGTATATTGGTATCATAAGTAGATGTTAATTCTTTACATAACTTTTCCATCATTTACTAATAAAATAAGTTTTTTAAAAATAGTAGTTTATCAACCAACTTTAAAAAAACAACACCAACAAAGGTGTTGTTTTTAAGATATATTACTTAAACATAAAAGACTGATATTAAAATGACTTCACAAAAGTATTTAGATCCACCAAACGCTATTGAAATTATAGAAAAAGTTAAGACTTTGCCAACTATAGGAGACATTAAGTTGCTAGCAGAAGAATTGTTTCCAGGTTGGTGTCTTTCAACGGCAAAAGAATATTCAAAAGATTATCCAAATTTAACAGAAAATTGGAAAATTGTGTGCAAAGCAACCAAAACTACTCAATCTCAAATACTTCTTGTAGATGACGTGTTTTTTGAAGATGAAAATAGTATCATCCGAATGTTCTCAGAGTGTTTTACAAGAGCTGGATTTAGCGTCAGAAAGAAGAATGATTATACTGAATGTTCAAAATGCGCCGCAATTATTCCATCTGTAGAGTTGTGGAGTGTTTTTAAAGAAAAAGGTTTTCCAGTTCCAATTACTTGGTCTGGTGATTGTGTTGCCTGTTAATTAATCTTGATTAGGTTCCCCCGCTTTTTTAAATCTATAAAAATCTAAACTTGAGGACAGCGTAACCTACTATTCTTGATAAAAATATTTCTTGATCCTGTAGCATCTCTATCTATCACTAAACCACACTCATCGCAACTATAAACT
>Ga0247842_10001639_pt1 | contig 36394 bp, 34 predicted proteins | sample LaCruzMarch2015__3_FD_192411 | JGI IMG/M metagenome (GOLD analysis project Ga0247842, IMG submission 192411) | Freshwater microbial communities from meromictic Lake La Cruz, Castile-La Mancha, Spain - LaCruzMarch2015_19m | ecosystem: Environmental > Aquatic > Freshwater > Lake | place: Spain...
TCGTATCCTAAAGTTCATGGGATGCCTCCTATAGATGAGTTTATTTAGTATTTCACTTACACTATAGAATAACGCATCCATATATTTTTTCAACCTTTTTTTCTAATTCTTTTTCTGAAAGTCTATATTAACCTCGGGCTTAAGACTGTGAAAAATCTGGAGGAATTACGCAGGATTTACCAATAACAAAAACACTCAAAATGATAATGTCAATCAAAAATAACGAAAGGAGATAGTATAGTATCACGCTATACAGCAAAAAAATGAAAATACCCTACATGAAAAATGAACTGTTTAACGTTGGCAGACCAAAAATCTACAAAGGACGACAGCTTGACGAGATCGCCTTCCCACTTGGCGGGATCGGAACAGGCATGATCTCACTAGGTGGATGGGGACAGTTGAAGGAATTTGAAATATTCAACAAACCCAATAAAGGTCTGTTCTTAAACTACGCTTTCTTTACGCTATATGCAAAACAGGGTGATAATGAGCCTGTTACTAGAGTCGTTCAGGGACCCGTTGGTGGAACATATACCGCAGGTGGATCTGGTGTTACACGTATGGACGGTTCAGGATTGCCACATTTTCGTAAATGCGAGTTTGTCGGTGAATTCCCATTCGCAAGATTAGAGTTCAGTGACCCAAAGATGCCTTTAGATGTATCTATGGAGGCTTTCAATCCTTTTATTCCATTGAACGATAAAGATTCCAGCATCCCTGCGGGAATATTCCTGTTCCATATAAGTAACCCAACACCAGATACAGTTAATGCGACTCTGTTCGCTAACCTTGAGAACAAGGTAGGTCACCCGGAAGTCGGTCAGGGAGTTATCGAGTTCAAAGATGGCAAAAACGCATCTGGACTTATGATGACAACAAAGAAACATACATCTGATTCGCCACGATTCGGGTCAATGTCTTTGACGACTACGTGGAAGGATTTGAACGTCCAGACGTGCTGGCTTAGAAGCGGATGGTTCGATACGTTGCACAAATTCTGGGATGAGTCGTCTCTACATGGTGAATTGACTGAAAATCGTGAAACGGTAGAGGCTGGCGATAATGCCACTGACGTCGGTTCCATCGGTCTGAAGGTCAAACTTGAACCGGGTGAATCTGTCACGCTTCCAGTGATGATAACGTGGTATATGCCTAATTTTGAGAAATATTGGGGTGAAAAATCCTGCTGGAAGAACTATTATGCCACTGTATTTAGTGATGCCTTTGATGTGGCTGAATATGTCGGTGAAAACCTCTGCAAGCTTGAGTCAGAGACAAGGTTATTTAAGGATTCATTATTCGGATCAACATTGCCTGAACCAGTTCTGGATGCGGTTTCTTCTCAGATTTCGATCTTAAAGACCACTACTACTGTAAGGCTGGAAGATGGTACATTCTACGGATGGGAAGGATGTAGCCCCGGTTCAGGTTGTTGCGAAGGAACATGCACGCATGTATGGAATTATGCACAGGCAATGCCTTACTTGTTCCCAACTCTTGAGCGATCTATTCGTTCTGCGGACTATGCCTTCAATATCACTCCCGAAGGTCACATGACGTTTCGTATGCCATTACCGCTAGGTACACTCGCCAATGCAGGTTTCCATGCCGCAGGTGACGGACAGTTAGGCGGTATAATGAAAGTCTATCGTGAATGGCTCATCAGTGGTGATGATGAATGGCTAAAAAGCGTATGGGATAAGGTTAAAGCGTCCCTCGAATACTCGTGGAAAAAATGGGATCCCAACAAAGATGGCGTTATGGAAGGCGTTCAGCATAACACCTATGACATCGAGTTTCATGGTCCAAATACTCTGATGGGTAGTTTTTATCTCGGCGCATTACGTGCCGCTGAAGAAATGGCTCGCTATCTTGGCGAAAACGAGAAAGCTGACGAATACAGGAAAATCTTTGAAAGCGGACGCAAATGGATGGACGAGAACTTGTTCAATGGTGAATGGTATCGTCAGGATACAAGACCAGAGCAGGGAACAATTCAGGAACTCAAATATCAGTACGGTGACGGATGTTTGGCTGATCAGATGATCGGTCAGTGGTACGCCCGTATGCTTGCACTTGGCGATCTATTCGATCCTTGCAGGGTAAAAGAAACAATGGCTTCCATATTCAAATATAATTGGAAAGCTGATTTGTCCGAACACTCTAATCCACAAAGAATCTATGCTATCAATGACGAAGCAGGATTACTTCTTTGCACATGGCCCCGTGGAGGGCGACCCGAATTCCCATTCCCATATTCTGACGAAGTATGGTGCGGAATAGAGTATCAGGTTGCGGCACATCTCATATACGAGGGTCTAGTTGCTGAAGGATTATCTGTCGTCAAAGGAGTGCGTGACAGGCATGATGGAGATCGTCGAAATCCTTGGAATGAGTTCGAGTGCGGAAATTACTATTCACGTTCCATGGCTAGTTATTCATTATTGCTTGCACTTTCGGGATTTCATTATTCTGCGCCAGACAAAAGCATCAGCTTCGCTCCATTAGTGAATCAGAACGACTTTTCCTGCTTCTTCTCTGTCGGTTCTGGTTGGGGAATGTACAGTCAAAAGGTTGTCGAGTGTGCCAGTTCAGCAACAATCGAGGTAAGAATGGGTAGCTTGTCTCTACAAGAAATTTGTCTGCCATTTGATACAGATAATGTAAGCGTTAACGTATCAGGACGAATAATCTCAGCCAGAGTGGACAAATGTTGCTGTTGTGCATGTATCGCTTTTGATGAGCCTGTCGAAATCAAGGCTGGCGAAATCCTCACGATCCTTTCTGATTTTTCAGTTAGTTAAGTAATAGTCATAATTCATGAAAAAACACGGAGACGCAGAGGCACGGAGAGAACTTAGAAAGTATGAAGGATGAGTGATGAAGGATGAAACTGTAATACTCGTTTCTTCTTTTTCATCCATCATCCTTCCGCCTTCATCTTTTTTCTCCGTGTCTCCGTGTTTAACTTCTTTTTATTCTATAAATATGGCATGTTTCGGGCAGATTTGCTTGCAGGTGTCGCATCTGGTGCATTTTTCATTATCAATCTCATGCTTTTCGTAAGGTTTCATCTCGATTGCTTGGACTGGGCATTGTTGGGCGCAGAGGGTACAGCCAATACACTCATCAGTTACCACGTACCTGATTAGCGATTTGCATTTTCCAGCAGGACAACGCTTTTGAAGGTGTGCTTCGTATTCGGAGTGAAAGTATTTTAGTGTCGTTAGAACTGGATTTGGCGCAGTCTTTCCAAGTCCGCAAAGGCTTCCATTTTTGACCATGTTAGCTAGATACTCAAGTTCCTCAAGATCGCCTTCTTTGCCTTGACCTTCACAGAGTCGCTGTAAAATTTCGAGCATACGCTTTGTGCCGATACGACAGAATGTGCATTTCCCACAGGATTGATCCTGAGTGAATTGCAAGAAGTACCTTGATATCTCGACCATGCAATCTGTATCGTCTAAAACGACAAGCCCGCCTGATCCCATGATCGCACCGAGTGCTGTTATTGCCTCGTAATCCACAGGAGTATTAGACAATTCGGCAGGTATACATCCACCCGAAGGTCCACCGATCTGCACCGCTTTGAATCGCTTGCCGTTGGCAACTCCTCCGCCAATGTCCTCGACGATCTCCTTGATGGTTATACCCATCGGCACTTCTATAAGACCGCCTCTCGCGACTTTTCCAGCAAGAGCAAAGACTTTCGTTCCCTTGCTATTCCTAGTACCGAGAGCAGAGAAGATATCAGCACCATGTCTTATGATCCATGGAACCAGAGAATAGGTTTCTACATTGTTAATGAGCGTCGGTTTGCCTCGTAACCCCCTTTCCGCAGGATAAGGAGGACGAAGTCTTGGCATGCCACGCTGACCTTCTATGGATTCCAGCAATGCGGTCTCTTCACCGCATATAAACGCACCTGCGCCTTCCATTATCTTGAGATTCAGGCTAAACTTACTTCCGAATATGTTATCACCAAGAAAACCACGTTCATCACATTGCGCAAGGGCTTCCCTGATGCGTTGAACTGCAAGGGGATATTCCTCACGGATGTAGAAATAGCCTTCATCCGCACCGACTGCATAAGCGGCGATAGCAATGCCTTCAATGATGCGATAGGGATATGATTCCAACAACATTCGATCCATGAATGCGCCGGGGTCTCCTTCGTCACCGTTACAGATGATGTATTTCTTGGTACTTTCAGTATTTTTTACAAGCGACCATTTCGTTCCAGTCGTGAAGCCTGCACCACCACGTCCACGTATCCCGCTTTTTTTTATCTCATCAATTATCTGTTCAGATGCAATCTCAGAAAGGCACTTTCTTAATGATTTGAAGCCGTCATTTTTAAGGTATTCATCAATATCTGTCGGATTTAAGTTTCCAGAATATTCGGTTGCGATATGTTTCTGTTTGTCAAGGAATGCGCTGACTTCGGAGTCACGGACAGATATTGAATATCTTGCGATTGGCGTCCACGTATCATCAGTCAGTATGTTATCAATAAGCCTTGAAGCTACGTTAGTGATCTTTCGCAAAATCCCTTTTGGTTTGAAATGTCGCAGAACAATAGCTTCTATATCTTGAGGCGATACTTTTGCATAAAGGAAAGATCGTCCATTGGGCATAACTATTTCAACTAACGGGGTCTGATGGCATATACCAACACAGCCGACACGCTTAACTTTTGCACGGATTCCAAGCTTACGTACAGTCTTTAAAAGAGCATCACGCACTTGATCGCTACCTTTGGCGATACAACATGAACCAAGTCCAAGTCGAATCTCGCCAACGTCTAAACTTTCACCTTCTGATATTGTCAGTCCATCCTCAATCTCTGATTTTCGATTGGATAACGAGTGTTCTGAACTTAGAAAATCGTCCAATACTTTTGGGATAATATTTGACGTTAAGTATCCATAAGTGACGCCGTCAATCTGTATCACAGGCGCAAGTGTGCAACATCCGAGACACGCCACTTTCTGAATAGTGAATAACCCTTTAGCGTCAGTATCCTCGTCTCCAGAGATTCCCAACTGCCGACTAAGTGCATCCTGTATTAATCCAGAGCCTTTGACGTGGCAGGCTGTCCCATGACATACACTGATTATATGCTGTCCAACAGGGTGATGACGAAATTGCGTATAGAAAGTCGAGACGCCTGTGATCTGGGATGGTGTAATCTCTGTTACTTCACATACTTGCTGTAATACACTTTCAGGGAGATAGCGATAGCGTTCCTGTATCGCCTGAAGGATCGGTATTACATCAGAAGAGCCTCTTCCGATCTCCTCAACAATTCTGTCAATGAACAGCAGATCATCTTCCAAAAGTTCAGAGTTAATCTCCTCGATCAACGTTTCCCTATACAATAAAGATTCTCCTTGCCACGAATGTAGATGCGCCCATCAAGAAATGCAGGTGAGCAGTTTGTTTTTTCACCAATATCGTATCTAGCAATCTCCTCAAACTTTCTATCTGCCTTTATAATTATCATCAATCCATCAGCAGTCAGCAGATAAACTTTATCACCGACAAGACTTGGTGAGGCATGAAACGTCTCTGCGAAATCATTATCCCAGACAATCTGACCAGTTTTGGCGTCATAACAAGTCATCAGCCCATAAGTCTGTAACAAAAAAAGCAAATCTCCCGCTGGCAGGGGACTGCATATATCAGGCAAACCGCTATCCGCTGACCATGCGATATTCGTCTGAGTAACATCACCCTGACCATCTGGACGGATCGCAACAAGCTTTGAATAAGCGTTTGTTGCATATACAAATCCATTAGCATAGACAGGCGATGGGGCAATGTCTCCAGTAAGGCATTTTGCCCTCCAAAATTCTGATCCAGTGGCAGGATCATAAGCAATCACATAAGGGTTAGCAGACGTGATCAATTCCTCACGTTTTCCTGTGTTGATAATGATAGGCGTAGCCCATGAATTCGGCACTGGTCTTTTTGTTTCCCAGAGAACTGATCCAGAAGAGGAGTCAAAGGCCATGATTTTAGAGAGATTATCATCAACGGAGCCTTGATCATACAGGACGATAAGCAGGTTCTTATACATGAGCAATGATGACGCATAGCCGTACATGCTCTTGGGATTACCGAGATTCTTCGCCCAGACGAGATTTCCAGTAAAATCAAAAGAAACTAAGTCTCCGTTAGCGAATATGGCGTAAACTCTTTGTCCGTCAGTAGTTGCAGTTGGCGCAGCGTAACCTGTATCCTCATAGACTTTAGGGGGTTGTGGACTACTATCGGGGATATTCTCAACAGGCTTCTGCCATAACAACTTGCCAGTGTCTGCATCAAAGCAATAGATTTCACGCTTTTTATCGTTAGCGCCTGTCAAAAAGATACGCTTGCCCCAGATGACAGGAGAGTTTTCTCCCTGTAATGGTATCGGTGTTTTCCAAATTATATTCTCGCCTGTTTTGCCATTCCACGATGAAGGGGTATTGCTGTAATAGGATATGCCAAGTCCCTCAGGACCACGAAAGCGTGACCAGTTCTTTTTGAGATCCTCTTCAGTCACCACCTTTTGAAAGGGGGATAAAGGGGGATTTAATGGATACGCATTTTGGGAAGTAGGACTTGCAACTTGCGCACCGGGAATAGTTGTAGCCTGACCTGTTAATTGCTGACCAATGTTCTCAGAAGATGCCTGCTGGATTTCGTTCTGCTTTGATTCCTGCGCTTTGATATTTGCTTCTGCAACGATCTGTTCGGCGTTGCTAAGGAAGTCCTGTGAAAATCCCCGATTTGAATCCACTACCATAGCAATTACCGCACTGGTGAACAGTAATCCAATTAGCGCCACAACCCAGCGAGTTTTTTTTATGTTTTTGGATTCACCCGTACCTTGATTATTTGGTGTTATAGGCATGGGAAGTTTATGGCGGTAGAACTCAACCAGCTTAATCCCTATCAGAAAAATTGCGATGCTTACTATCAGAAGATACCCGCCAAATTTTGAGAAAGCACGATGATGGAAGTATGACTTTCTGAGTTGCAGATCGAGCGTACGGATCCGTTCCTTAAGAGAAACATCGGCTGGTTGACGAAACAATTGGGCTTTTAATTCAGCTAGTTCAGGGGAATTCAAAGGATCCGAAGATTTCAATTGTATGAAATTGGATACCATTAAAGCTGAAGCAATAATTGAAAACATGACTGCAAAAATAGCAATTATCAGGGAAGCTTTGTACCATGCTTTTGTAACTTCATTATCATCTATTCTTTTTTTCATTTATTTTTTTAGCAAATTATATTTAGAGTCATCTTTTAGTCTTTTTAAGTCTCATTTCTATATCAAATAAGTATAATACTAGGTGTAAAGGCGAATGGCACTGACTTAACGAATGTAATGTTTACATATTATCAATTATTATTTGCATTACAGCACAAGTTCTAAGCTCCAGAGGAGCGTTATATTTATAGAAACGAGTATGTAAAAACATTAGCTCCAGAGGAGCGATACATAGAAAATCAATTAGAAGATTGAATACATTGCTAATTTTGAATCTTCAATCTTTTAATCAAACATGTCGCTCCGCTGGAGCTTTGGGTTATATTACATGATTTTTCTATAAATATTACACCCCTCTGGGGTTAAAACTCGTTAAGTCAGTGCCATTGGGGTGACACGTCACGCGTCACTTTCTTAATAGGATTCGTCAGTTAAGACTTAGGCTAGTCAACAAGGGCTTTTACAAGCCCACGAGCTTTAGTCGTGGGTTATTACAATATCTCACCAAGTTCCTGCAAAGCTGATTTCAAACTCTCTTCATTAAACCGATCCATGTGGTGGTTCATGATAAAAGATACGCCTTTGCCTTTTATCGTGTTTGCGATTATAGCAGAGGGACGACCTTTTTCAAACGGTACGTTCTCAAGAGCATTAACAACCTGTTCCATATCGTTACCATCAATAGAGCGCACACTCCAGCCAAAGCTACTCCACTTTTCAGCTAATGGCTCAAGTGACATTATCTCTTCAGTAGGTCCCGTTTGATAGCGGTTTCTGTCAACTATGGCGACTAGGTTATCCAACTTGTGATGGGATGCAGACATTGCCGCTTCCCAGTTGGAACCTTCTTGTAACTCACCATCACCAAGCACGACGAATACACGATTGGAAGCCTTATCCATCCTTATACCAAGTGCTGTTCCTACGCCTATTGATAATCCGTGACCGAGTGAACCCGTAGATACGTCAATGCCCGGTGTTGCTTTGGCGCAAGCATGACCTGATATTATGCTGTCAAGCTCAAGATGAGTTACGACTGCTTCTTCTGGAAAGAAACCCTTTATTGCTAATGCCGCATCCAATGCAGGAACAGTGTGTCCTTTACTAAGAATGAAGTAATCACGACCATCCCACTCAGGATTTTTCGGATCAACTTTCATTACGTGAAAATATAGAGCAGACATGACATCTGCTATTGACATAGCTCCCCCTGTATGGCAGTCAGACATACCTGCCATTTTTACCACAAGAACACGTATCCTGCGAGCCTTTTCCTTCAAATCAGATATTAATTCGTTATGTTTTTTTTCCATATTATAACTCTTTCAATGTTAAAAACCGGATTTAAGCAGTAAACTTAAAACTGATTACTGAAAACTTGCTTAACTGTTTTGACAAATATACTAACACCTAAAATTATACTATTGAGTATTGGCTTAATCAAGAGCAAAAACATTATCACTGATACTTGCTCAAAATAAATGTCTTCAAAACGTATCGTACTATCAACAAGAAAAGCAATATCCAAAGCAATACGATCAATACAGCCATCGTCTTATTTTGGGGTTTTTGTTTTCTCTGTTCAATCCAATCCTTAGCCTTGATTCTGGTATCAATCATCACTTCCTTTGGGATTAGTTTAATTGCTATCATTATTCCCAATGGCACAATTATGGCATCATCCAGATAACCTATGATAGGTATAAAGTCAGGGATCAGGTCAATCGGGCTGAAAGCATAACCAGCGACAAGTGCCGACCAAACTTTAGCGTACCAAGGAGTTCTAGGGTCACGATAAGCGAACCACACAGCCAGCAACTCTACTTTTAGATCATCTATTTTTTGCTTGAGCTTTTGAAAAACATTTTCTTGCAAGTAATCTTACCTTTCTTGTAATCGTTAAAAAATGTCATTTTGATGCCTGCGCATAATTTCGCTAATTATAAGCCTGAGCACCAACTTCTTTTGCCAATGCAGACCAGTCAGCTAGTCGGCGAGGGTTGTGGTTTGTCGTCTCAAGTTCCTGAAGCACGATCTGTATTCGGCATCCCTTAGCTAAGTGCAAACCTCGTTCAAGATGCTTGCGCATATCCGTTAAGTCAGACGCATAGACTACATCAGTCGCTTTCTGACGCCATTCGATGACATACCGATCGCCCACAGCCTCAGCAAGCTTGCCGATGTCTGTCCATGGGGAACACACAAATTTACGCAGATTGGAAATCGAGAGGATGAGTGGAATCTTATTTGTAAGGTCTTCACAGCATCCATAATAGGTAAGCCCAAATCTCTCAAGAATCGGCTTTTGGTATTGTATCAGAAATTCCTCATGTTGTGCGGGTGATACACCTTGAAATTCCTGACTTTCACCACGTCCCCAAAGGTCATGCAGCCGTATATTCTTACCGTCGAAGTCAGCTTGTGGCAGATCGTCACATGCCATTGTACCAGTGTTGTTAAGGGTAAGCACACCCATCTCCTCATATTGATCCATCACACTAAGGAAGCCTTCCATCAGTATTCGCATAAGTCGATGCACCCATTCAGGTCGATCCATAAGGTCTAAAAGCAACTGCTGGACGCCGCGCAGTTCAGTAGCCCATCCATGTAACCATGCACCCGGACCGGGCAATGAACAGGTTTGTTTTACAGGCAGAATATCACCAAGCAGGTCGTGCATACGGCTAAGGTTTTCCTGTGTAGCAGTATCGTCATAATGGTAGCGCGGCGGAACGATACGCTCTATGTCGGATTCCTCCTTGATAGGTGGATCATAACGCCATGCGGTAAGCGATACGTCTTCATATCTCACCGATACATATCCTATAGGCAGACCCCAGAAATATTGCCCTTCAAGTCGCATCACTGACGGAACTGACATCCATGGAGAAATAACGGTATCATCTCCAAGTTCCCACTTGTAAAGAGTCTGGCGAAATTGGTATTCAAGGCTAGACAGATAGGGGTCTTTACAGATGACAGATTCACTGGGAAGCGATTCTCCCCATGCGCCACCGCCGGGATGGCAGATAACGGGCGGTCGCTCAGGTTTGCGTAAGCTATTAACATCAAGCCACAACTTTTGACGGTACGAATTCTCATCACTATGCGCCAGTTCAGCCAAACGTCTCGCCAATTCACGGATAATACTGCGTTCTTTTTCCTCAATTATATTCATCTAGTCTCCTTTGAAAAATTGGATTAGGTATTGTCAAAAATAATTTAATGTATTATTACTCAATTTGTGGTCGGTCATTCGCAACTATTATCAAATAATCGTCTTTATCAAGAATTACGTCTCCTTTGGGATTGGTGAGGAATTTGTCAGTTTTTTCTACGCCTATAATAATGCCATTGTATTCGTCTTTGAAAGCGATAAGTGCAGATTTGAAATTTTGTCCTATATATTTTTTTGGACATTTAATTTTATAGATTTCGCTTCCATACTCTTTACTCATGAGTTCCGTTATAACTTTTGTAACGCCATGATCCAGCGCCGCCTGTACTAATAGCTTGGACGTTAATCCACCAGTAACGACTACCTCGTCTGCGCCAGCCCTATGACAATGCGCCATATTGCTCTCATTAATAAGCTGAATACAAACGTACACACTGGGTTGTTCATGCTTGATAGCAAGAACCGTAAGTATGTTTTGACCGTCACCAGGATTCTTTGATGTTGATTCGTCATGCAGGACTATGGCAACACTAGCAGTTCTGAAACACGCCATCTCCAATTTATTTATATCAGTAGAGTCTCCCTTAATAAAATGGACATGATCCTCATTTACTGGATTTTCATTCAGATTAGCAATAATAACAATATCTTTTTCTTTATTGTCCGTATGTATTTCAGATATAATCACATCTGCGCTGTAATTCCAGCCGCACAAAAGTATATGTCCATTTAGATTCTTCAAGGCTTTCACCCCCCTATCTAACCGCATCTTTCTTTCAATAAAGACGCTTGCTATTGTTGCTGTAAACATTCCCAAAAAACCGACGCCGAATATCATCATAATGGCGCCAATTATACGTCCACTAACGGTTATAGGGAATATATCGCCATATCCAACAGTCGCAATAGTTACAATTCCCCACCAAAATGCGTCACCTAAAGAATCAACATTGCTATTTTTCCCCGTTTCAACAATATACATTCCCAAAGAGCCAAAAATGATTATTATCAACGTCAGAAGAATTAATTTTGTAAGGTTTTCCTTTCTCAGAAATCGCACGTATTTCTTGAAAAAAACAAAGAATAGCATAAATTCACATCCTTTTATGAGCCTCGAATCGTAAAATCAACGAACTTCAGCCAGTAGGTTGGGTTTTTCAACCCAACCTAACACATTTTTCACTTATAGAAATAAAAAGAATTTAAACACGGAGACACAGAGGCACGGAGAGAACGGGAAAGGATGAAGGATGAAACTATAATACTCGTTTCTTTTTCATCCATCCGCCTTCATCCTTTTTCTCTGTGTCTCCGTGTTTTTTCATGAGTTATGACTATTACTCAGCTAACTGAAAAAGTCGTAAATATTAGATTATCTTGACGGATGTGCCTTTTTCCGCAGATGCTACTATTGCATCAATCAGTCTCATGTTTTCTCTGACTTCTTCGGGTTTAACTGCCAATTCAGCACCCTTATTCAGAACATCAGATATATTCTGATAGTACCCCTTCCAGTTGCCCGGTATATAATCCAGAACCATCTCGGTTACTTTTCCATCAACTTCCGTCACGACTTTTGGTCTTTCATCAGGATTATATACAGTGGCATCAATATTGCCTCTAATCATATACGGCTCTTGGGGATCAAGTCCGTATTTACAAAGCGTTCCTTTATCACCGAGAACGAACCATCTAGGCTTTTTAATCCTGCATATATTACTTAACTCTATTCCATAAGACATGCCATTCTGGAATTTGACTATGCAGTTCAGATGGCTTTCTATGTCAATGTCCCATTTTATGTGATGTGTATCGCAAAAAACAGTGTCAATCTTTGATGGTACGAGTCTAAGACACTGATCCACAAGATGCGCACCCCAATCGTATATTTGACCGCCGACCTGTTTTTTATCGCCTCTCCATCCGCCCGGTCGTCCATAACCAAGTATTGCAACCTGAATCAAGAAAACATTACCCAATAGACCATCATTGATGGCTTTCTTGACAGTCAAGTAATCGCTGTCCCATCTGCGATTCTGGAATATGCTCAACATAACGTTGTTTTTCTTGCTTGCTTCGATCATGGCATCCGCTTCCGCAGTATTCATGCACATAGCCTTATCCACTACAACGTGCCTGCCGGCATCCATGCACTTGATAGCCAAATCCTTATGAGTATCGTGTGGCGTAGCTATAACAACAAGCTGAACGTTATCATCCTTCAAAAGCTCATCAACAGTAGATACGATTTTGATATTGCTGTAATCTTTACGTACGGCAGATTGCCTTTCGGGGTCACGAGTAGATACAGCGTAGAGATTCAATCCGTCAGCCAGATTAGCAAGGTAAGAGTGAAAACATTTTCCAGCGAAGCCGTATCCAACAACGGCTGTGTTAATAGCCATATTAAAATCCTCCTTTATAGTTTAAAATTATTGACTTACTATCCATTCATCTTTTATCTCGTAGCCAAAGCCCGGAGCATCGCTTGGGAATATAAAGCCATCTTTTGGAACGACTGCTCCGGGGATGCCTATCGTCTCTTCAAGAGGTATTCCCGGCGGAGAACCTACGAAGAACTCTATCATCGGAACATTTGTGATAGCGCAACTGTAATGCTGTCCATAAGCCTGATTTGCGCCTCCGTGAAGGGTAACTTGAAGTCCAGCGCCCTCTGCTATATGTGCAATCTTAATACATTCGCTCAGACCGCCAACCCAGTTTATGTCAGGTTGAAGTATATCCAAGCATCGTCTTTCAACGTATTGCATGAACGGATAGCGTGTATAATTGTGTTCTCCTGTTGCAAGATCAGTCCAATTCACAGCTTTTTTGATGGCGACCCATCCATCAATGTCTTCAGGTATAAGACATTCTTCTATCCATTTGAGTTTGTATGGTTTCAATCGCTCTGCAAGCCTTATTGTATATTCTACATCAAAAGCCATGTAGCAGTCTAGCATTATCTCTACGTGATCGCCTACTGTCTCTCTGGCTTTTGCGACAAACTTCTCATTCTCCTCAAGACCCCACAGTCCATCAGCCGGACCATAAGGACAGGCAAGCTTGACCGCTTTGAATCCAATCTCAACGTACCAGTCAACATCATTACCGGTGGCATAAGCCTGTATATTATCTCTCACTGCGCCGCCAAGTAGTTTATAGACAGGCTGATTATGAATCTTACCTGCGAGATCCCAAAGCGCAAGGTCAATACCACTCATCGCAAGGCATGACAAACCGAGAGTTCCATAAGGTTTTGACATTCGGAACATCATATCCCAGATTTTTTCTCTGGCAAGACAGTCTTCGCCTTCAAGCATAGGCGCAAAGTGAGTATTTATTATAGGCTCAACAGCCGGTGCCGCAGATGTAGTTCCCAATCCCCACGTTCCATCTTCCGCAGTAACCTTTACCCATACGCCACCCCATCTTGGAAACCAACTTGGACGATAACGCTTGTATTTTGGGTATCGAGACATTGGATTCGCTACCTCTGCGTCAACTGCCCACGCATCCCTGCGCTTTTGTGATTTTGGCGGTGCAGATGGTGGGATATTTATCTGAACACATTCGATCTTTTTGATTTTCATTTCTGTTTTCCTTTCAACTAGCTTAGATCCGCTAATTCTTTTCCCATGTTCTCACCGAATCGTTCCCATGCTGAGATAACCCGATCATAAAATGGGTGATTATCACTGTTCTCGATTTGATTATGCTCATCAAGCCAATTAACAACTCGTTTGACTCCCTCTATCCATTTGATTGTATATTGAAACTTTAAGTCGGTATATGCGGCAGTGTTATCGAAAATATTGTTGAATTGGAAGTTTTCTGCACACCATTCGGCTGTTTTCGGGAATATTTTTCTCAACAGATCAGTAGGGATATGTATTATCTCAGGAGGTGGCGCACCCATTGCTATTGCTATTCCCTGATGATACTGATCCCACGTCATCCATTCTGCGCTGGTTACGTGATAAGCCTTACCATAAGTCTTTTCGTTCCCGACAGCCTCAACAAAGGCACGACCAACATCATCTCTATGGCATGCAGACCAGATCGAGCTACCATCACCATGCACAATAATTGGCTTACCTTTGCGAATTCGATCAAAGAATTGGTTTCCACCAGCGAATGGATGTACTAATCCCCTTCCTTCTCCATAGGTATGTGCTGGACGAATGACTGTCACAGAAAAATCACCATGTTGATGTGCTTCCTCAAGAATTTTCTCGCACTTGCCTTTGTCATAAGCGTAAGGGAATGTAGGAGACGGTTTTCGTTCCGCATCTTCTGTTATGGGGTAACGCTTCGCAGGTTTTGTGTAAACGTCAATTGTACTGCAAAATATAAATTGACTTGTCCGACCCTTAAAAGCTCGAACATCACTTTCAACTTCCTCTGGAATAAAGCCGATCATTTCAATTATGCAATCAAAATGCCCTATGGCTTTCATCTGTGCCTCAAATATCGGGTAATTTTTGCGATCACCGATGATCTTTTTTACGTCAGGTATATCAGAAGCCTGTTTTCCACGATTATAAATAGTCACGTCATCACCACGTTTGACTAAAAACTTTGTGATAGCAGTACTGATTAAACCTGTACCACCAATAATTAAGATTTTCACATTACCCCTCCATTTCGTTGTCTTATTGTAATCGTTAAAAAATGCCATTTTGACATAGTATTTCAACGTTTTTCACAACCCCCGGACCCCCTTTGCTAAGGGGGAATGTTGACACGACTCGATTTATTCCCCATTAGTAAAGGGAATACTCCATAAGATTCCCCCTTAAAAAAGGGGGCTAGGGGGTTGTTTTTAGAACGTTTATGTATTTTTTAACGATTACCTTATTATATTTTGGATATTCACTTCTTACAATGAGAGTATAACAATAAGCATTATAATTGTCAATTTCTTTGGTTATCATCTGAAATAGAAAATTCTTGCGATCAAGCATTAACTGTGGTATTATGTTTTTTAGAAATATATACATATAAGGAAGCTATCAAACAATGAAGCACATTAATATTGGCACAGCAGGTCACGTTGATCACGGAAAAACATCATTGGTGAAGGCGCTGACAGGCATAGACTGTGACCGACTCAAAGAAGAAAAAGAACGAGGAATGACAATCGAATTGGGCTATGCGTTCCTCTATCTCGGTGATGGAACGATAGCGAATATCATTGATGTTCCCGGTCATGATCGCTTCGTCAAAACGATGATCGCCGGTGCTGGTATTATTGACTGTGTTATATTCGTCATTGCGGTTGATGACGGCATAATGCCTCAGACAATAGAGCATCTCGATATTATAAACCTTCTTGGTATCAAACACGGTTTGATAGCGCTCAATAAAATTGATCTCGTTGAGCAGGATTGGCTTCTGCTCGTGGAAGAAGAGATTTCAAAACTGGTTAAAGGAACAGTTCTCAAAGATGCCCCTATTGTTCAGGTTTCGTCTATAACAAAAGCAGGCATTGATGATCTGAAACAGCAAATAAAAACTATCGTAACAAAAATAGGCGAGAGGAACGAGAAGGGTATTTTCAGATTTCCTGTGGACTGGACTTTCAACGTTAGCGGGATAGGACCAACAGCCTGCGGTGTGGTATTCTCCGGTAAAGCGAAGATAGGAGATAGGCTTGAGATCGCTCCACAGCAAAAAGAGGTTAAAATACGTGGAATACAGGTGCATGGCGAGGATGTTAATGAGATGTGCGCAGGTCAGCAGGTTGCTGTTAGTTTAAGCGGGATAGCGCCTGATGAATTGAAACGAGGTAACGTGCTGAGTGTTCCGGGATATTTACAGCCCACATATATGCTGGATGCGCGACTTCACTTGCTCAACAACGCAGGCATGACACTTGAGAACCGCACAAGAGTTAGATTACACCTTGCTTGCTCTGAAGTGTTGGGACGTTTAGTTTTGCTGGATAAAGAAAGGCTTGCTCCCGGAGAGGATGCACTCGTTCAATTCAGGCTTGAGGAACTGATAACCGCAGAACATTGTGATAGATACGTTATACGTCTTTATTCTCCTATGCGCACTATCGGCGGTGGGATGATTCTGGACTCAAACCCTCAGAAACACAAGCAATTCAAACCTGAGATAATATCTTTTCTGAAAGTCATGGAAGATGGCTCATCCAGAGAGCGTGTTGAGCAGATAATATTGAGATCACGGACTCAAGCCATGACTGAATGGGACGTAATTAAAACGTCCAACATCAAAACAGAAGAAGCTAAATCAGCTATTGAAAACTTGATCTCAGATGGTAAGTTATTCATATTTGGTCATGAAAATTATATCCATATTGACTGGTATAATAAGTCAAAAGATGCTATAATTGAAGCACTTAAATTATTTCATAAAGAACAATCACTGAAAATTGGTATGTCAAGAGAGGAACTACGAACACGTATTCCTTATGAACTTGAAATTTCTGCCTATAACCAGATTTTGCAGGATTTAATATCACAGGACGTAATATCTACAGATAACGAAGGTAAAACGGTCAGGCTGGCAAGTCATGCTATAAAATTATCAGAAGCACACGAATCCATAAAACAGCAGATTGAAGAAGTTTTCCTCAATACAGGAACGTCAACACCATTGCCAGAAGAGGTGTTATCTAAGTGGTCTAATAAAGATGCCCGAATAGCGAAACAGGCTTTTGAGGTTTTAGTAGAGACTGGCATATTGATACAGGTTAATGAAAAGGTCTTTTTCCATAAACAGACAATTGATAAAGCTAAAGAATTGATTATACAGCATATACGATCTCATGGCAAACTAACACTAAGCGATTGTCGTGAATTATTTAACGTAACTCGTAAGTATATGCTCCCATTGCTATATTACTTTGACAAAACAGGGGTAACGCTTAGGATTGGCGACGATAGAGTATTAAAAGGCGGAATATAACGGGAGTGAATGGGTACTGGTGTACTCCGTGGGCTTCAAACCCATCGGCAGGCTCTAATCCAGTCTGCGGTAGGTCCAATTCCTACACACTCCCGCCACTTTGAAAGGGGATATATAATACGAGTTTTTCAGTTAGCTGATGAATAGTCATAGTTAATTAAAAACACGGAGACACTGAGGCACGGAGAGAACTTAGAAAGGATGAAGGATGAAATTGTAATACTCGTTTCTTCTTTTTCATCCATCATCTTTCAGCCTTCATTTTTTTCTCCGTGCCTCAGTGTCTCCGTGTTTAACTTCTTTTTCTATAAGTGAAAAACTCGTATATATAATGAAAAAAATTCATAAAGTCATGATAAGTATAGCTTTGTTTCTCTTTTTTGGCTTCATATTAATTTATGGGCTGACTAAAGGGGATTTCTTTGTAACTGCGCTCAACGGAGGAACTCTCTGACTAGAGTGTATAGGTGTGGGGTCATTTTGACCTCAGAAACAAATGAAAAGACGTATATTTCAGATAATAGGTACAATTCTGCCCAATAGCTACTTTCAGGTAATAGCTACAAAAACTATCTATCGGGGTCAGCTAAAAGGGATATGTGCACCGCTTTTTAACTGCTACGCTTGTCCTCTGGCTACAGTTTCCTGTCCTATTGGCACATTACAGCATTTCATGGCAATATCGAAGATACCTTATTATTTGATCGGTTATCTTGGTTTGATAGGTCTGGCAGTCGGCAGGATGGCATGTGGTTGGATATGTCCTTTTGGCTTTTTTCAAGACCTTATGGCAAAGATTAAGATAAAAAAATTCCGTCTTCCATCATATCTAGGCTACCTAAGATATGTAATTCTTGCTGTTCTCGTCATTATTATTCCTTTTTTGACACACGTACACTGGTTCTCGAAGCTATGTCCATGGGGAGCGTTAGAAGCAAGTATCCCATGGGGGTTATGGAATCCGACTGATCCGGGTTTTCTTTCCTTAACGCCAGAAAATAAGCCTATTCGTGATTTAGTAGGCGGTTCGTATTATTTGAAACTTGGCATACTTGCAGGATTTCTAGGACTGATGTTGTTTTTCAAACGCCCATTTTGCTTTCTCGTCTGCCCATTAGGTGCAATATATTCACTATTCAACAAAATTAGCATTATCAGACTTGGTGTTGATACCGAAGCCTGTGACAAGTGTAATAAGTGCCTTAGAAGATGCCCTTCTGGTATCAAAGTCTATGAAAACCCGAATAGTCATAATTGTATTAGATGCCTAGAATGTACGAAATGTGACAAGGTTAAGTTATACTCGATATTCGGAAAACAACCGATAACACGAGATCATATTGCCGAAACAGGTGATTAGTACGACTTTTTCAGTTAGCTGATTAATAGTCATAATTCATGAAAAAACACGGAGACACAGAGGCACGGAGAGGAAAAGGTAAGGAATTGCCAGCTTTTCTTACGTTGCACGGCAGAATGCGACTGGCTACAACTGCATTTTTTCTAATTTAACATTGTCAAGTTAATTATTTTGGTTAATTGATGTAGAGTAAACTGCCAGTTTGCTTTATATCCTCACCTTTCCTCTCCGTGCCTCTGTGTCTCCGTGTTTAATTTCTTTTTATCTCATAAGTGAAAAACTCGTATGATTAGAAGCGTTTTGGATAATTAGAGGATGTGAACATGCTGATAAAAATTACTAGATTCATGATATTGGCTATTCTGGTGATGGCTTTGCTGTCCTGCCAAAAGTCAGGACCATCTCCTGATGTAGGTAAGCAAGCACCAGAAATAAGCGCTGTTGATAATTTAAGTATTGTTACTCTTGAAAGCTTTAAGGGAAAAGTCGTCCTGATAAACCTGTGGAGCTATACCTGAGGCACCTGTGTAGCGGATTTACCGCTATTGGAAAGGGATATATATTCCCTGTATAAATCAAGGGGATTAGAGATACTAGCGATATGCTTGAATGACAACGAAGATGCGATAAAATCTGCAATCGCTCCATTTAATTTAACCTATCGTGTATTGACAGATAGAGGTGGAGCAACCGCAAGAGCATACAAAGTTACAAGTATACCTATGAATCTGATTGTAGACAAAAAAGGTATAATTCGATATAGAAATGTAGGATACGATCCATCAGCTATGAGGAGCGTAATTGATAAACTCTTATGAGACTAGCTTGACAATGTTAGATTAAAAGTAGCCCAAGCTTCCAGCTTAGTTTTTGAAGATAATATAGGATTGCGAATTTTCTAATTTAATATTGTCAAGTTAGAGACAGAATAGTAATGAGTTTTTGAGACTGATTACTATTCACTTTTTTTAGAAGCTTGCTAAGAGGGATATTCTGTGTGACTGTCCAAGCTCGCCATACGGAACAAAAGCATAATCCAATTTATAACTTCCAATACCAAAGCCAACACCTGCCCGTAATCCCGAAGCAGTTCCAAGATCATTTCCACCAGCAGTATATCTGTAGCCGAATCGTAGATCAAATATACCCATGATCCTGTAATCAGCACCAAATCCAACGTTTATGTCATTATCTGTTGGTATATTTGCATCAACAGCAAATGTTAAAGCGTTGTCTAAAAGCTTATATGCGGCGCCAACATTAAAATTCAACGGAAGCCCAAAAGATTCCTCCACGAATTTCATTTTTGTTCCGAGATGTTGGACGTTTGCTCCGATTATAAAGCCATTTTTCATAGAATACATACCGCCAAGATCAACCGCAAATGCCTGCGCCTTTTGTTCGTCTATCGTCTCTTGCAAAAACTTGGCGCTTATACCTAATGATACAGATTTGCTTAGTTTTGTTCCATAAGAAAGACCAGCCAGAATATCATAAGGTCGAAACGTTCCTTTTTCAATACCAGTTTCGTCTGTCCTATTAAGGTCGCCCATAGAGACGTAAGATACACTACCGGCAATTGTACCTAAGCTGGATAAAGGCTGAACGTATCCAAGATATTCGTATCTTATATCCTCAAACCATTCATTGTGCATAAGACCGATCTGAATTTTTTCAACTTTGCTTAGTCCCGCTGGATTCCAGTAAGTAGCATAGACGTCATCTGCACTGGCGACATAAGATTCTCCCATACCAACAGCATTAGCGCCAACACTCATCTTTAGTATCTGTCCGCTTTTAGTGCCTGCATTTTCGTTTATATTCTTTGCCATACTCTCATGGCTTACACTCCATAACATAACAAAGACAGCTACTAGAACCCAGAATGGTCTTCGCATCAAGAAATCCTCCTTAAAATATATATATCACAAAAATCTGTTTATGTAATCGTATTGACGCAGTATTTCAACGTTTTTCACAACCTCCTAACCCTCTTTGCTGAGGGGGAATGTTGACACAACTCGATTTATTCCCCCTTAAAAAAGGGGGTTAGGGGGTTGTTTTTAGAACGTTTATGTATTTTTTAACGATTACGTTTATGATAAAAACAATTTTATTTTGAGTAAATATTCCCATAAACGAAATTCTAAATCAATTTTGTTAATTAGAATCCAGCCTTGAGCTCTCCCCATTTAGCGGATAGTTTGCCAGCGGATTCTACCGAGAACTTTTTTCCTTCTGCAGAATAGAGCGTTATGGTACAGCCACTATTGGCTGTGCTCCACGTCGGCGTCTGAAGACCTACTCCGTCAAAGTTGTCCAGAGCAAGGAATGTCTGCCCCATGGTCTTCTTTGCATTCTGCAATCCAAACGGATTCCATGTATCACCAATAGCTCCCTGCGGAGCCACGACTATTAGTTCTAACCAATTATTTAGCTTGGTTGGACGATACTGAAGTCTTAAATCAGCCTTTCCACCTTCCTCTGGATCGTCATCTTTCCATGCTGTCAGAACCTCTTTATTTGGACCGTCAGGATATGGGTCTTTCTTTGAACCCCAACAACCTACAGTGCCATTAAGTTCAGACAACTCCATGTAATACAGACCGGCGGGCTGTATATTCTTTGGGAACTCAAGATTTGACCATGAGTTATCAGCAATTTTCTCGAAGACTTTAGTAAAAACTAGCGTGTTCCTTGGTGGAGTAGGATTCGCAGAAAATGCTGGTATTGCGATCAAAACGAAGCAGATCGCAATGGTTAAGTATAATAGAAGCCTTTTGACTAACATAGTTTATCACCTTCCTTTATAAGTTAAGCATAAAACAAAATAAACGTTTTCATAATGGTTATTAACATATTTAAATATACTTGTCAAGGGTCTTGAATTTTAAAATTATACACGTTGTGTAGCAAGCTCTAACAGGATAGCGGACAATAAATAAGGCGTTAAAATAATTATTGCACAGGTAGCTGTTGGAAGCACAATGCCAATTAGGCAGGGATATAAAGCTATTTCACTTATAAGCGAACCTTTTAACGCAAAATATCCATTCTCTTGTGTTTGCTTGAATAGAAGAGGCAATCTTGTTATCAGGACTGTGCCAAATGAGACTCCAACCCATATCAGATATTGCGGTTCAGCTTTGCCAAGTATATAAGGTAGAACAAATACCACAAATGCTGAGATTGTGGCGATGGTGGAAATAAACAAAGCCGGCTTAACGCCTATCTGTATTGGAGTGGTAGCTATACCGACGGATCTGTCATGCTCAATGTCTTTAAATGTTGTTGCTATGTGCGCACCGAAATCGTAGAGAAATATTCCAGCAAATCCGTACCAGACGATCTCGGGTATTCTGCCAGATACAGCGACAGAACCGAAGATACTCATGGTTGCGATACCAAGCGGAAGAATAATGCTTCCTAATATACCCTTGCCCTTGAATATGGCGTTGTAAAGATGAGAAATAATTACCAGTAGGATAACGATTAATCCCGCCTTGTAATTCATCAGAAAACCAAGAATGACGCAGACCACGTAGATTGTAGAAGCGCATATAAATGCGGTTTTTCCTGAAACACGACCTGAAGGTATAGGCTTTCCGGGTGTTACAACTGCGTCTGTTTTGCTGTGGAAGTAGTCGTTCTTTATCATCCCGCCAAAGTAGCCTATCATGGATACTATGATAGCAACGTATCCCTTCCAAGACATTTCGCCATTATTCGCAAGTATCACACCCGGTAGAGTAGAAACTATGGGAATAGTAAAAAGTGGGTATCGGATGAGTTCGAGATATGCTTTAATCTTGCTTTCAGGGTGCAAATGCGGCTTTGAGTCCTTTTCTTTCGATGACATAATTTAATGCTTCCATCGGTTGATCGAGTGGGAATAATCCTGTTAAAATTGGCTGAAGAGTTAGCCATCTTTCCGCTATCTCTTTCTGTGCTTTAGCTGTATCATTTCGAGTATCTGCCCAAGACGCCATGACCTTATGACCTGAAAAGTGCAGTTGCTCAACATCAAACTCGACTTTTGTATTATGCGGGAACAGACCGAAAAGGTTTGCATATCCGCCCCTACGGAGTACCTTAAACGCATCAGGAATAACAGTAGGATTATTTGTCGCTGTTATTACAGAATCAGCGCCGATTCCATTAGTTGAATCAAGTACCATTTCAACAATATTATTAGATGATGGGTCTATCAGTGCATCTGCACCGAGTAATCTTGCCGCCTCTTGCCTATGCACAAGAGGTTCTGAGACGATAACCCTTGCACCTTCACGTTTAGCTAATTGTAGAAACAAAAGTCCTATTGGACCTGCCCCAAATATAACGAGGTTATCACCAAGTACCATTTCACTCACAGCGCCAAGACAACACGCTAATGGCTCAAGAAAAACAAGTTCCTCAACAGGTACATCATCAGGCACAACCGCTAACCCGCCGTTGTCTGTAAGTTTTTTCGGCACTCTCACATATTCCGCATATCCACCGTCAAAGTCATGTCCAATCCCGCATATTTTAGGGCAGAATTTCTCCATACCACGCAGGCAATAATAACATACCCCGCAGGACATAACAGGATCAACGGAGACTTTCAGTCCGACTGGATAATCTTCATTCCTAGTCTCAACTATCGTGCCGGCGATTTCATGCCCTAAAACGACAGGGGGAGAAAAATCAGTAGCATCGCCCTGCTGTGCCATAATATCGGACATACAGATACCGCAGAGATCAACTTTGACAAGTACATCGCCATCGTCAAGCTTTGGAATAGGTTTTTCTTCTATTCGTAAGTCCTCATTCGGACCAGTAAATATAACAGTTTTCATAAGCAAACCTAATAATACCTTTATCATTTTGCATTCAAATTGGCAATCTACGAATTCTTACATTAACCTCTTCTACGGTAACAACGCAGCCTTCCAAGAGATTATAACTAATTTCCGGCAGAATCTCTAAAAGCCTTTTTGTAACAATATTTGGATCGGAATCAAGTAATCTTATTGTAATAAGGCTAGGATAACTATGTCCACCTAATGCTATCATAGCGGAAAAATCCAAATCTTGAGTTATTATTACGTAACTATTATTACGGGCAAATTCCAGAATAACATAATCAGGTGTGTTTGCTGGCAAAATATCAGATACCCTGATAATGTTCCAGCCATGTTGTTGCAAAGCTTCCACTGTTTTTGGTGATATATTCATGTCTGCTAAAAATCTCATTTTTGACATAACCTATCTTCAAGCGGCTGGAATTTTCTGGATTTGTTCAGATACTATCCATGCAGCATACATTATTGCCTGATGTATATCTTCTTCCTCTAATTCTGGATATGCCTCAAGTATTTCTTGATTTGACCTATTATTTGCCAGCATTTTAAGTATTACACCCACAGTTATACGCATGCCTCTTATGGTTGGTTGACCCAAGCATATCTGAGGATTAACAGTTATTCGGTCAAGCTTTTCCATATTTTTCTCCTAGTCTCAGCTATTTTATAACTACCTCAATATTACCATCTTCCTGATGGACACAAAGTCATCAGCTTTCATATCGTAGAAATAAATTCCGCTTCTTACTTGTTCGCCTTCTTCGTTACTGCCATCCTCATTTCCCATTTTCCACTTTGATATTAGCCCAAGTAGTCGCTAGCTTGTTGTTTTCATTCACAGCAAACGGACCCACCTTTACGTCATTCATTCCAGTAAGATCATATCCATGAATAGACGAGTCACGAAATTTCTTGGCTGTATATGGTTCGTCAAAGTGCCATAATGCGATTGTATTGGCATCGGGTGCAAATCGCCACTTTGGTATAAGTTCACCTTTTACATCATATCTCGGAATATTGGATATACGCACTTCATCAATGTACCCATTGAAAGAACCCCATCTATATGCTGGTTGTTGACTTATAATCGGATGCCCGTATCCGCCCAATACGAAATTTTTTGTCTCCTCAAATGCCAATGTTGAAAGATCATGTTGTATTGTCATTCCTTGAGGAACTGTATGTGAGAAATTATCACAAATTCGTATGAACTCTCCCTCTTGAGCTTGAAAGGCAATGTGACGCCATTTGTTTGGAGATAATGGCAAGTTATTTAATCATAAATCTGACTACCTATCTGAGGCATAACCCAATGCTTGATATATGTCTTCTAGTTCTAATTCTGACCATTCTTTCAGTATATCCTCTATAGTCATTCCTGAACTCAAATAGCTTAATATGGAAGCAACAGGCATTCTCATTCCTCGTATACAAGGTTTTCCAAAACATTTTCCAGAATCCATCGTAATTCGATTAAATTTATAATGCCGTATCTCCACTTTACTCTCCTTATATTGAATATTTTAATCATAAATCCTTAACGATTACTTAGGTTTTATTTTAGAAACAGCAGTAGAAACAGCTATCGGCAATCCAAGAGCAATAAACTCATCAGATAATGAATGGCTTAAATCCAAAATATTTTTTAAATCCTTTTTATCTTTTACATAAACAACCAGTTCATAGCCTTCAGGATATTTGCCAAGAAAAACTTTAGTAACAAAGCCATTTCCAAAACGCTCATTGAAAACCTTATAGGCTTTTTCTTTTACTTCCTCTTCGTTAATCTCCAGATAAGCAAGAGAGCTAAATGCTTGCATCAATCACAATCCCCCTTTCTTTGAAGCATTGTAGAATGAGTTTTATAGATTCCTCAGTTTCCTGTAAAATTTGCAAAGTAACAGCATTTAACGAATCATCTATTTCAGGATATGGTGAATAATCAACTTCGTTTCGGATCCTTCTACATTGATCTAGTCTATCTACAAATGGAGTATAGTCTGATTTTAGGCATTCACCCAATTTCTTTGGTAATTTTTCGTGGTTATCAACATCATCTTTTGTAATAAGAAAGATTAATGCTCTAGCAAGATGATATTGGCAATAATAGCATCTGGAAATTATACTACGACAATCACCGTCTTGCTTATACAATTGAACCTCAATCTTCTTTGCACATTCATAAAACGAAAGTGCAAGCATGACTCTATCAGTGGTAACAGATTGAACCAATTCATCCAGTTTAATCTGTGTTATACCTTCAGAACTACATATAACTCTTATATCACCATATAATCGAGAGGATAATCTCGATATTGTTTTCTTTATTTCATATTCATCGTTCATAGAAAATTGCTTCTTCCATTGTTCAAGGAATTAAAAGGTGGATTAATTTGATTTATTGCTAAACCGCTCATAATGAACGAAGTTTTTTGGATTTAACCTTACAGATGATTTTTTCTGTTTGTTCATCAGGATAATCATTATAAGAGGCGCTTTTCGTATTAATTCAACGAACTTTGATGCCCCGATCTTTTTGAAAACAAGCTAATAACACTGTTTAATGTATCTACAAAATTCTATTATTTCTTCTTCTCAGGCATTTCCGCTTCATCAATGAGCATGACAGGGATGCCTTCACGAATTGGATAACGCCTACCGCATTTCTGACATATCAGCTTTTGATTTTCTTCATCATATACTATATCGCCTTTATCAGCAGGACAGGCTAAGATTTCCAAAAGTTCTTTACTAATCATTGTTCATTCCTCCCATGACATTTCTTATATTTTTTACCACTGCCACACGGGCAAAGGTCATTTCTTCCGGGTTTATCGGGTATATGAATAGGCTCATTGACAGGTTCTGCATCACCACCGGCAGACTTTCGCTGTCCTTGCGATCTGCTACGAGGTTGTTGCTGTTGTTGCTGATCTGATTCAGATGCAAGACGAACCTTGAACATATACTCAACAACTTCATCCTTGATAGCCTGAATCATATCCGAGAACATCGTATGACTCTCTCGTTTGAATTCAACAAGCGGGTCCTTTTGACCATAAGCAACAAAACCAATACCATCTTCAAGATAGTCCATATCGTAAAGATTTTCGATCCAGTGATCGTCAATACGGTCAAGCATGACAAGACGCTCAAGCTGACGCATTACATCAGGACCCATTTGATTTTCTCGTTCTTCATATATTTCGTGAAGTGTTTTCAGGAGCTTTTCCACTATTTCATCATAAGACATATCATCTGGTTTTGGCGTCCAAAGTGATATATCAACGAGAAACGACTTGCGTACCCAATCAATCAGCCCGGTAATGTCCCAATCGCTTCTATCAAGTCTTTCACCTATGTAAGTATTTAGTTTATCGCTGACAACATCATCAAGCATCTCAAGGATTTCTTCTTTAAGATTCTGACCATTCAGCACCTTATTGCGCTCTTCATATATCACGGTACGCTGGGTATTTCTAACGTCGTCGTACTTGATTATATGTTTTCGTATTTCGAAGTTATGCTCTTCGACCTTCTTTTGGGCATTTTCAATAGCTTTAGAAATCCATGGATGTTCTATGGGCGTACCTTCTTGAACACCTAACCAATCCATAGTGCTTGCAAGCCTTTCAGAGCCGAATCTCTGCATTAATTCATCTTCCAATGAGAGATAGAAACGGGATGATCCCGGATCACCCTGACGACCACAACGACCTCTCAACTGGTTATCAATACGCCGTGATTCGTGGCGTTCAGTACCTACTATATGCAGACCGCCTAATTCCTTGACTCCTTCACCAAGAGCAATATCCACACCACGACCAGCCATATTGGTAGCGATAACCACAGCTTTCAGTTCACCTGCATGTAATATAATCTCTGCTTCTTTATCGTGATATTTTGCATTAAGGACATGGTGCATGATGTGTTGTTGCTTCAAGTGCTTTGATAATCGCTCTGAAGTATCAATAGACCTAGTTCCAACAAGAACCGGTCTCCCAACCTTTTGCATTTCTACGATCTCGTCTATGATAGCGTCAAACTTCTCTTTCTCTGTCTTGTAGATTACGTCTGGATAGTCTACACGAGACATATTTTTATTAGTTGGAATTACTGCGACATCTAGTTTGTATATTTCACCGAATTCTGTGGATTCTGTTTCGGCAGTACCTGTCATACCCGAAAGTTTACTGTATAAACGAAAGTAGTTCTGGTAAGTTATTCGGGCAGTTGATAAGTTTTCTTCTTCTATCTTTACGCCTTCTTTTGATTCAACTGCCTGATGCAGACCATCGCTCCAGCGTCTACCCGGTTGAAGCCTTCCAGTAAATTCGTCAACTATCACGATCTTGCCTTGCTCAATAACGTAATCAACATCACGCTTATAGATTGTGTGGGCGGCTAAAGCCTGTTGAACGTGGTGAACCAATCCTATATTAGCTGGATCATAGAGATTACTTACATTGAGTAGTTTCTCAACGTGAGTGACGCCATCTTCTGTAAGCACAACAGTGCCTTTAGATGAATTTCGGTCATCTATTGTATAGTGAACATCACGTATAAGTCGTGGAACGATACGATTGACAGTATAATATAAATCTGCGGATTTATCTGATCTACCAGAGATTATAAGCGGGGTTCTAACTTCATCTATGAGTATAAAGTCAACTTCATCTACTATGGCAAAGTTTAGCTCTCTCTGAACACGATGGTCTGGATGTATTGCCAGATTATCACGTAAGTAGTCAAATCCAAAAGCGTCGTTGACGCCGTAGGTTATGTCAGAATTGTATGCTTTCTTTTTGTCCTCTAAACTCATATCGTTTAAGTTCAAGCCTACTTCCAGACCCAAAAACCTGTGTATTCCACCCATCCATTCGCTGTCACGTTGAGCTAGATAGTAGTTTGGAGTAATTACGTGAACTCCCTTACCTGTAAGCCCATTTAGATATGCTGGTAGCGTAGATACAAGTGTCTTACCTTCACCGGTTTTCATTTCAGCTATTTTGCCCTGATGAAGAATAATTCCACCGATTAACTGAACGTCATAATGGCGTTGTCCCAATACTCTGATAGCCGCCTCTCTGACGACTGCATAAGCTTCCACCATTAGATCATCCAGTATTTCACCTTTTTGAAAGCGGGCTTTAAACTCGTCAGTCTTTACACGCAATTGCTCATCTGTTAAAGCCTTCATAGATGGTTCCAGAGCATTGATCTCTACAACAAAAGGCTGTATCTTTTTTGCATCTCTATCATGTTTATTACCAAAAACTTTTGACAAAAATGTCTGTAACATTTAATCATCACCTAATATAGTAGATTCTGTTTCATACCATTTAACTTCTTTTTCAACATAAGGTTGAATATAGGGACTTAAATTGCCGTTGGTTATAAGTTCTATTTTTCTACCAAATAGTTTCTCCAGATAAAAAGCAAGGTCCATAAAATTCTCAAATACAGGTTTTTCAAATTCTATTTGATCTCCTCTAGCATAAGAACCAAACAAACCAATCCTTTTTACTTCATATTTACGCAAAATTTCATTGTGATCTTTCAGCATATTTATGATTTTTTCGGAACTTATATTATGAATTTTCATATTAAGTTTTTACACTCTCTTTTGTTATGCAAAAATCATTAGCTAAATGCTTTATCCGCAGTAGATTCCTCCGCTTTCTGTCCATCTGATTGAGTTGCTTGCTCTTCAACTGGTTCTTCCTGACTTAATTCAAGCATATTCTCATCAGCAGTCTTTTTGCGTAAAATAACATAAATGATCGTATAACCAGAAGATATTACTGAAAGAGGATATGCGATAATTATGGCTACTATATTTATAAACGAAATAAATAAGAAAAAGGTTGCAAGGTCTAAAGTCCATGGCATTGGATTGATAACAGAACTAGCTCCGGGTATTATGGATATAAGATAATCAGCATTTATTATTCTTAATGCTCTGGCGATCACGTCTGCAAAATAAAAGGTATCCTGTTTTGCCAATACCATAGAAGGCAGATACGCCATGTATAATCCGGCAATGCTGATAACAGCAAATATTGAGAATCCAAGTATAGCAACAAACCAGATTAATTTGGTATATATAAACAATCGCCATGGCTGATTCCAGATCGTTGAATACAACTGATATATCGTCTCAAAGGTATCCTCTCCGGTTACTGCAATAATAGCCGGTATCAATAATAACCCCAAAAGGCACGCAATAATAGTTAATACCATAAATAATCCAAGAAAATAGACGATTATTGTCAGAAAAGCGGTTAAAGGAGTACCGAAATGCTTTGCTACTAACTCTATCTTTGGGATCAGATCAAAAATACCTACCAGTGACGGCAAAAGCAGACAGAAAAGGAATATTCCAATCAATCCTAAAATTGTAACATATATGCTTTTTGCATTTTTAAAAGCAAACTTAAAAGCGTTCCTCATTGAATAAAAATCATCGCCACGTAGTTCTTCGATAGCGACCTTCGAGACCGCTGTACTAAATAATAGGTATATAATAATCCACACGATAGCACCGATAACCATCATGATTATCGTTGGTAATGGTAGTATAATAGATGACTTCCACGAAATTAGAAACACAGGGCAAAGACCATAAGTTTTCCAGAAGCTATTTATTACGTCACTATTGGCTAAACTTATATAGGTCAAAACTTCATATACAATGTAACCGAAAATGAGACCAAGGAAGTGCATAAACATCTTTTTGCCCTTAAATCCCATTCGCCCGGCTCGAAAAATGTCTCTGAAATCGAAATAAAATTTTCCAGTCATCTCCAATTTCGGCAAGGATACCCCCACATTTAGGAAGTGACGCATGACCTTTTTATGCGTGTGGAGGAATTGCCTTCTCCTTTTTAATGTTGACTTTTGTGTAACTAAATGCGATAATTATACGACTTTTTCACTTATAGAAACAAAAAGAAAATAACCACGGAGAACACAGAGAGAAAATAAGAAAAAAATTCCTCTCCGTATTCTCTGTGTTCTCCGTGGTGAAAAAAAATCAAGGAACTAAATGTTATATGAAAATAACCACAGAGACACAGAGGAATTAAGAAAGAATTCCGTATTCATAATTTTTAATTTCTCTGTGTCTCCGTGTTTAATTTCTTTTTATTTCTACAAGAGAAAAAGTCGTATAGTTAATCTGATTTACAGCCAAACCGTTCATAATGAACAAAGCTTTTTGGATTTAGCCGTACAGATGATTTTGGCGGTTCGGTGTAATATCCTGCTCTGACCAGACATAACGGCTCATAATGCTCAGGAACGGAAAATATCGCTCTCAATGAATCCCTATCTTTTTTTGTTTCTAAGGGTGCATTTATAAAATGAGTGCCTATATTCAACGATGTTGCAGAAAGAAGAACATGCTCAATGAAAGCACCCATTCCAAGTAATTCCCAAGTAGCTCTATTCTCTCCCGGTGATTTTTTCTGTTTGTTCATCAGGATAATCATTATAAGAGGTGATTTTCGTATCAATTCAACGAATTTTGACGCTCCGATCTTCCCCAATCCAAGCTTGCCAAGAAATGACATATTCTTTGCATTCTTCAGCAAAGGCTTGAGCATATTCCTATCTTTAATAATGTCAGGTACCTCGACGTGATCATCAATTATTACTCCTTCGCCACGTTTTTCCCACTCATCTTTTGTGAGTGACATCCATTGGCTGACATCATGCAGGAAACGAGCATCACCCATCTGTGCGGACATGCTTTTTAGTACCAGTTCTGCAAGTGCGTTTTTACTTTCCTGCTGAGTGACTATCAGGATTTCCCATGGCTGGATATTAAATGGCGAGGGCGCCCATCTAGCAGATTCGATTATGGCGTCAAGGTCGTCTTGAGAGATTGGCTTGTCAATGAAATGATCTCTGTAAGTCCGCCGTTTTAATACTGCGGACATGAATTCCATTTTCATTTATAATTTTAGCACCAAAATTGTTTGCATGGGTTAGGAAGCAATAGCCTCCTCTATTATTTTCAGCAAGGAAATCACTCATTTTTGCCTGAAGCGCTGTAAGGTCTTCACCAAAGCAGAATATAGCTGGACCCCAACTGCTCAATCCAATTCCATAACCGCCGTTGTCACGAAGGAAAGCCATCGTTTGCTTGACGATCTCATCCTGTTTTTCTATCTCAGTTTTTTTCCAGCCCAGATTCTGGATAATATCTACTGCCTCACCAAAGGAAATCAGGTCATGCTGAACGATAGCTGGGAGAAGTTTTAGTAATACTACGTGAGATATTGATCGAACATCATCCAATGGTAATGGGCATAATGTCTGGAAAAGCTTAACCTCTTCTTCTCCAGATATATGTTTGCAGTTTGGAATAGTTATAAGAATATCCCAGTCAGGAAAATCATAGCGAGCTATAATCGGCGGTGGTTTTATGCCCTTTGATGCAGAAGAAGGCAGAAAAGAGCTTTTCTTATCTTCACAGATATTGTCCTTAGAAAACTCATGTCCGCCATCAACGATAAATCCACCCTGCGAGAATGCAGAAATACCGATACCAGATGTCCCGCCACGCTCTACCAGAAACGCCATTTCCTGATGAGTAAGGTCAAGGTCGCAAAGACTGCACACAGCTTGCGCAATACCAAGCGATAATTGTGTTCCCGAACCCAAGCCAACATGAGATGGGATACTTTCTTCGATCTCTATCCTGACGCTTCCTATATCGCATTTTTCCTGTAATAGTCTCAGAATATTCTCTGTTCGTGAAGCAATCTCCATTGGAGCAACGATCTCCGTCTCATCGGCATATTGAGCATTAATCCTGAAACCGGGTTGAGCAATAGATAGTCCTATACCGCCATCTACCCTACCGAGACTACCGTTAAGGTCTATCAGTGCGAAATGTATTCTTGAAGGTGTTATAACAGTGATTTTACTCATTTATTTATCAAATCTTTTTAATATACCTCAATAGTAATTTACACCAGAGCGATCACTCTGGCAGGGGCGCCTGAGCTTTTCTTGAGTTTCATTGGGGCTATTATAGTGAAGAATCCATAAGTTGGGAGTTTATCCAAATTGCAAAGGTTCTCTACATTTGGAGTTCCATGCCTCAGAAAAGTATGGTGCGCTGGAAACTGAATATCTTTTCCCGAAACGCAGTCTATGTTACAGGCGTCAGTTCCAATAACTTTTATCGCTTTGGATACCAGAAACTCAGCGGCTTCACTAGTCAAGCCTATCCAGTTTTCAATGAATATTGGTTCGCCTACGAGATTCTGCATTCCAGTGAACAGAAAAACGATCATACCTTTAACATCACCATGTTTGCGTATCCATTCCTCAAGCATTTCCTTTGTGATCTCGTCACCGGGCTTTAGGTCAGAGAAATCCATGAGAACAGATTTGCCCATCAATTTTTCTATTTCAATATCAGCAACGACTATTCCATCAGCGTACATCAGTGCAGGAGCATCTAAATGAGTAGAGTAATGTCCTGAGACGTCTATCCTTCCCTCGAAATATCCATCCTTTTCTATAGTTGCAGTATTATAAATTCTAGCAGGTCCTATTGGACCTTCTCTTGGACTATCTTCGTCCACCGGATATGAAAGGTCAATTATCTTCTCGAAATTTATCTGCACGTCTTCCTCCATTATTGAGCAAGGTAAACTCAGCTTTCCGGCATTAAAGAGCAATGCCGGGTTATATTCAAGCAAATAACATACCAACAATAGACAGTGAATTACCCACGACTAAAGATCGTGGGCTTCTTGCTTCAACGAAGGGCTACTCAGCGACACTGAGGAACTCCCCTCTCCACGAGCGTAACTTCGGGCTATTCCAGCCCTAGTGTAGACTTGGTTATCGTCTACAACAATCATTATATCGCAAAGATAGTTTATAGTCAATCGTAATTACATAAGCGGTTAGAACACCGCATGAATCTTATAACCAACGAATTTATTCGTTGGTTTTACGATTCGAGGATCATAACACGAATGAAGAGGCATGGTCAAGGGTAGAAATATCGAGTGTGTCCCACTTATGAAACATCATGACAAAATTATTCACCGCAGAGGCACAGAGATCACAGAGAATTCGCAGAGGTTTTATTGATTTCCCGACTCGGCGGAGCTGAGAATTGATTTTCTCATCGTTTCCTCTGCGTTCTTTGCGTCTCTGCGGTAATTTTTTATGTTTCTTGAGTGGGACACACTCGAAATATCTCCAGGGCTATTAAGTTTTTGAAAAACTCGTATTACAATACGATTTTCAAGCAAGTAATGAATCGTTCATTTTGCTCTCTCGTTCCTATTGTAACCCTAATGGAATTCGGAAGCTCATAACCCATCAGGGGACGTACGATAACTCCATGCTTCAAAAGCTCTTTCATAACCATTGGTCCGGGTCTATCAAGGTGAATAAGAATGAAATTTGCTTCTGATGGTGTGTAATCTAACCCTATTTTTTTCAACTCGCTATAAAGATATTTCTTTCCCTCAGTATTTACCTTTATGCTTTTCTCTACGTGAGCTTTGTCTTTTAAGCTTGCCCTTGCGGCAGATTGAGCTACCATACTGACGTTGAATGGTTGACGTACTTTATTCATAACCTCGACAAGCTCAGATTTGGCGATGCCATAACCTACACGAAGTCCCGCCAATCCGTATATCTTCGAGAAGGTTCGGCACGTTATAACATTCCTGCCTTCGTTAATGTATTTGAGTGTCTGAGGATAATCTTCACGGGTTACGTATTCATAGTATGCCTCGTCAAATACGACTATAACATCATCTGGAACTTTATCCATGAATTTATCAACCTGTTCTGCTGTAACCATAGTACCAGTGGGGTTGTTTGGGTTAGCAATGAATATCACTTTAGTTCTGCCAACAATACTGTCGGCTATTGCTTCAAGGTCATAAGTGTAATCTTTCGTATCTGTGACTATTGATTTGGCATCAGCAACCTTTGTCACAAGCGGATAAACTACGAAGGCATGTCTGGAATATATAACTTCATCGGCAGGTGTAATGAAAGTATCTCCTATTATCTGAAGGACGTCATTTGAGCCATTACCCATAAGCAGATTTTCAGGTTTGACTCCTAAATGCTCTGCAAGGTCAAGTTTCAGATAGTAGCAATCACCATCAGGGTACATATTCACATTCTCAGCGCAGTCTATTATTGCCTGAACGCCCATAGGTGATGGACCAAGTGGATTCTCGTTAGAAGCCATTTTGATTATATCCGCTTCTGGTATCCCAAGCTCTCGTGAAACTTCCTCTATTGGCTTACCCGGTTCATAAGGTTGGATAGAAAGCACGCCATTTTTTGCCAGTTGTCTTTTGGTGTGCTTAGTTGAGCCTTTAGGTTGATATTTAAGAACTCTGCGAACCTTCTCTATTGTAACACCAAGATTTGTCAGAGCTTTGAATGCTATCCCATCAGTTTCCTGTAGTAAACCTGATAGTATATGTTCAGTGCCAACATGGTCAAATTCTAATCTATGAGCTTCTTCCATTGCATATTGTAGAACATTTTTGGCAGATTGTGAAAAATCCACCGACTTTGTAGTATCTAATATAGTATCTGGTTCCTTGATCATTGACTTGACTTCTGTCTCCAATTGCTGAAGATTAACACCAAGTTCCTGCAAAGCTCTTGCCGCTATGCCCTGTCCTTCATGGATCAGACCAATAAGCAAATGCTCTGTATCTATACTACCATGACCGAGTTTTATAGCTTCCTCAGAAGCGTAATTTATAATAATTCTGGCTCTTTCTGTAAATCTTCCTCCGACCATTTTTATCACCCTTTCGTGTTTAGTCTATATTATAGTTTTTATTTTCTCTTACGAGTTTTTCAGTTAGTTGAGTAATAGTCAGAATTCATGAAAAAACACGGAGACACGTAGAAAAAGGATGAAGGCGGGAGGATGATGGATGAAATTGATCAAATACTGTAATACTCGTTTCTTCATTTTCATCCATCATCCTTCATCCCTCATACTTTCTAACAACTCTCCGTGTTTAACTTCTTTTTATTTCTGTAACTGAAAAAGTCGTATGATCAAGAAGTCTTTTTTTCTTTGAGGTTTTCTTGAGTTTTTACCTGTAAGGCTTTTAAGTTTTCTGGTGTAAACTGACCGAAATTGTAATATCTGATTTTATAGTCTCGGTCTATTATAAATAGGTTTGACTCCCCTCTTCTTGTTTTGTATAACTCATTAATCTTACCGTTCCAATCAAGAAGAATAGGCACAGGCAGTTTCTCTCTCTTTGTACCCCATTTTACCATTGATTCTTTAACGTAAAAAGGCAACCCTCGAAGATCAGCGATCATGAATATAGAGATTTCTTTTTTATCTTTATATAGCTTATCAAGTTCTTTAGCCCATTTGTTGCCATTTTTACGCGTAGTTTGATCTCCGATCACGAGGATAAGAACTTGGACGTCCCCTTTATCCTTACTTATTATTTTGTCAAGACTATATTCTTTATCATCAGCATCTTTGAGAATGAACTTTGGCGCTTGATCTCCGATTTTTAGCTGTTCTTTATCATCGGATTTTTCAGAAAATGCTGACGGATTGAATAAAAATATTGATATGATAATCAGGACGAAAATACCTATCTTCAAACAACATTCCCCCCATTATAAAAACAACAATTATACGAGTTTTTCACTTATAGAAATAAAAAGAAGTTAAACACGGAGAGTTGTTAGAAAGTATGAGGGATGAAGGATGATGGATGAAAATGAAGAAACGAGTATTACAGTATTTGATCAATTTCATC
>Ga0247842_10001642_pt1 | contig 36369 bp, 29 predicted proteins | sample LaCruzMarch2015__3_FD_192411 | JGI IMG/M metagenome (GOLD analysis project Ga0247842, IMG submission 192411) | Freshwater microbial communities from meromictic Lake La Cruz, Castile-La Mancha, Spain - LaCruzMarch2015_19m | ecosystem: Environmental > Aquatic > Freshwater > Lake | place: Spain...
GAAAAAGATCCTGGAAAAAAAGCTGGGGGTTATTGGGACTCTTGAAAAGAACCGGAGTTATCCGGTCCGCCTGCTAGCCGATGTGGCGTCCCAGGTTCCCACGAAGGATGTCTGGCTGGATAGACTCTCGCAGACCGGCCTGTCCATGCAGGTGGAGGGGAAGGCGCGGGATAATTTTGCCGTTGTTCAATTTATCAAAAACATGGAAGGTTCCATGTATATCCAGTCGGTGGAACTGGTTTCGTCCAAGCAGTTGGAGCTGTCGGGAATCAAGTTGCAGCAGTTTGTCCTTTCCTGCGTCCTGAGGAGTGGGGTATAGGCTATGGCGATAAATGTCGAAGACCTGAAAAAACTCTCTCCAAAGATGCTTGCCCTCCTGCTGGTCGTTACCTTCCTGCTTCTTGGGTATTTCTACTGGTTTCTCCTCTTTAACGACGCCTGGCAGAAGCGTAGCGCCCTGCAGATAAAAGCGGCCGAATTAAGCCAGCAGATTGCGGAAAAGGAAAGGATCGTTGCGCAAAAGGCGAAATATCTTAAGGAAATAGCACTGTTGAAGGAAGCATTCGCCCTCGCCCTGACGAAACTTCCCGATCAGCGGGAAATCCCCGGTCTTTTTCAGGCCGTTTCCGTGGCGGGGAGAGAAACAGGCATCGATTTTCTCCTCTTTGAACCAAAACCACCGGAAAAGCCACCGGAGAAACCGCCGGATAAGGGCGCGGAAGTCAGAGCCAACATGAAACCGTCAGACCAGCGGGCTGAACAGAAGCCGGGCGATCAGTCCAAGGGCGCTCCCAAACCGCCGCCGGCTTCGGATAAATTCTACGAAGAAATCCCCGTGCGGGTGAATATCACCGGCGGCTTCAACAATATAGTCTATTTCTTTGACAAAGTTTCCAAATTGCCCAGAATCATCAATATCATGGACATTACCATCGGCGATGCCAAGGAAGTGCCGGTACGGGGCAGGGTAGTCAATACCACCTGTGTGGTCAAAACGTACATGTTTACCGAAAAAGCGGGAGATAGGGGCGGGGCGCCGGATGACAAAAAGAAGTAAGCTTAACATCCTGTCTATTCTGGTCCTGTCTATTCTGGTCCTGTCGATCGGGGTTCTGTTGCTTGCCTCCGGACCGGCAATTGCTAAATTCGGGGGGGGGAAGGCAACTTCTGCCACTGTAAAAACCAGTGGGACGACCACTAAAGCTGCCCTGGCAGGAGCTGCGGGAGGTGTGGTCGGAGCCGGCGCCGCAAGGGCAGCCATGAGGGGAAGCGCCCCCTCCGGTGATGTCCGTGATGACCCGCCGGGAGGGGCAAAAGAAAAATCTCCGTCAGGAGCCTCGTTGGCCGCCGTCAGGCCGGGGGCAACGGATTCGCTTATTTTCAGTTTTGACCCGAAAGGAAAACCCGATCCCTTCAAACCTTTTGTGGAGGCCGAAGTAGCACAGAGGAAATTGAAGGAGGCGCAGGTAAAGAAGCAGCAGCAGAAATTGCCCCTTTCACCCCTGCAACGGGTGGGGGTCGAACAGTTCAAACTGGTGGGTATCGGGGGCAATGAAAAAGGGAGAACCGCGGTTATTCAGGATATGGCCGGCAAGTATTATACCCTGTCCGTCGGCACCCCCATCGGCATGAATAACGGCAAGGTAGCAAGAATCCTCGGAGACAGGGTAGTTGTCGAAGAACCTATGGCAGGGGGCAAGAAGGGAAAAACAGGAGCAAAGAAGGTGGAAATGAAACTTCTCAAAGAAGGTGAAGAGGTAAAACCATGAAAAAACAAAAGTGGTCAGTGGGTTTTGCCCTTTGTTTTTTATGCTCACTGTGTTTGCTGGTCACGGTGGGGACGGTAAAAGGCGAGGGGACAGCCGCGCCGACAGGATACCTGGAAAATATCCTTTTTGAGAAAATGGCCGGTAAAGAGCGGGTGACCATTATGGCCTCGCGACAGGCAGGCGTCCAGGTTGAAAAGCTGGCCGGCAAATCAATTGCCGTGAAAATGGATGGTATGTTTGTGCCCACGGATTTGAGAAAACCCCTTGGGGAAGGGGCGCTAAACAACGTCATCCGGGCCTTGCCGGCACAATCAGGTACCGTGGGGAAGCAGACCGTGAGCGTCGTCATCGAGCTGCGGGAATCGGTTCCCTATAACGTCCGCCAGGAGGGCAATCTCGTAATTATCGATTTCAACGTTGCCGCCCTGCCTGCGGCGTCAACAACACCGGCGTCGCAAACGGCGGCGGCAACACCTTCTACCCCGGTTGTCGGAACATCCACAAAATCCCCCCTGCCCCCCTTTAACAAAGGGGGGCCAGAGGGGATTTCACATCCACCTCCGGTTACGACGGGATCTTCCTCAACACCTACCCAAGTTATGGGGTCTTCCGCATCTCCTGCACCGGCGGTTTCCGGTGGCCCTCCGGTCGGCAAACAGTCGGCAGCGGCAGTAACTGATAAGAGTGCAGGGACGCCATTAGCCCAGGGAGGCTGCCCACCGGCTGCTGGACAGACAAATAACTGCATTACCGTGGATTTTCAGGACGCGGATATCCGCGGCGTCCTGAGGCTGCTGGCGGAACAGGGGAATGTCAATATCGTGGCCAGCCCGGAGGTCAAAGGCAATGTAACGGTACGGATGGAAAATGTTCCCTGGGACCAGGTCCTCGCCACGATTCTTGACATCAACGGTCTCACTCAGAAGCGAGCCGGCGGTGTCATCAGCATCATGACCGCGGAGCGGGCAAAAAAGGATGAGGCCGACAGAGTGGCGAGTGTTCAGAGCCGTCAGAAAGAAGAGGACGCGGCGAAAAAGACGGAACAGGAAAAACTCGTGGAAAGCGGGAAGCTCCGCCAGATCTCTATTGAAGCCAAGATTCTCGAAGCAACCGATACCTTCACGAGGAATTTAGGCGTCCAGTGGGGCTATGGTTCGACCTCAACCGTATTCAGCGGCAACTATCCTTTGGGTGTGATTGCCGGGACCAACCCGTCTGGTATTATCGACTCAACAACAACCCCCCCGGCCGTTACCACCCTCTCCTCCGGTCTTGCCATGACAAGAGGCGCCCTGGCCGTTAATTTTCCGGTCAATGCTTTTGCCCCGGCCCTCGGTATTGTCCTCGGTTCCGCCTACTCCGTCTTCAGCGCCCAGATTGCGGCAATGGAAAAAACTGGGCAGAACAAACTCATTTCCTCGCCCCGGGTGGTAACAATGGACGGCGAATCGGCGACTATCGAGCAGGGCGAAGAAATTCCGGTGGTTACCCCGGCGTCGGCCAATAACCCGGCGACGACGACCTACAAGCCGGCCGTTCTCAAGTTGACTGTAAAGCCCCGGATCACCCCGGACGGAAAAATCTCCATGGAAATATCAGCCAAGAACGACTATCCCGTTAAAGCGGAAAAGGACGCCCAGGGAAACATGCCGATTTATACCAATAAGGTGGACTCCAAAGTAGTAATTTCCAACGGCGACACCATCATTATCGGCGGCATCATGAAGACGGAAGAAGCCAAAGGTGAGACAGGGATTCCGTGGTTGTCAAAAATACCACTTATAGGCTGGCTATTTAAGGTGCAGACACTGGACCAGAACAAAAGGGAACTGTACGTCTTTGTCACGCCTCGGATCATTCAACAAGCAGAGGACACCGGCAGAGCTAGACGTCCATAAAACATCGTTAAGAGAAAGAGTGAATAAATGAAAAAGGAAATGAAGCGAGCCATACTTGGTTTTATGTTATTAATATCTTTAAGTATATTGCTATTTACCGGCGGTTGCACCTGCGATAAAAACGCGGGGAAACCTCCTGACAAAATCGCCCCCACGGTTCCCAATGGAATTTCCATTACCGCTGTTTCCCCGACCGAAATCAAGGTCGCCTGGAAGCCCTCTGCAGATGACAGCTCCGGCGTGAAGGGGTACAAGGTCTATCGTAATGGGACCTTTCTGAAGGACGCCGAAGGGACATCGTTTTCCGACACCGGCCTGACGCCGAAAGTGAAGACTTGTTACCGTATCTCCGCCCTCGACAAGGCTGGAAATGAATCGGTGCAGAGTACGGAAGTATGCGCCATTTTATAAGTTGTAAGTCCTGAAACCCGATGTTTTGAGGTAAGGAGATAGGGAGAGAGAAACCATGAGAAAAAGAGCTGCTAATGCATTGATTTTATTGATTATCATTTGCCTGGTCATGTCTCTGGGAGGATGCGGCAGCGGTGGCTCAAGCGATCCGCCGCCAGCTTCTCCAAGCGGCGGCGGTGGCGGCGGCAGTTCTTCATCGACGACCGTCAGCGGGTCCGTCGTCGATGGCTTTATCAGTAATGCGGCGATTCAGGCCTATCAGATCAACGCCAACGGCACCAAAGGGGCGACGATAGGGAGTGCGACGACCTCCGACTCCACAGGCGCATATTCGCTGAACCTCGGCAGCTACTCCGGTCCTGCCTTGATTGAGAGCAGCGGCGGCTCCTTTAAGGATTGGGCGACGGGGACGACCATAACCCTTGCTTCGACGGATGTCATGCGATCCGTGATCTCCAATGCCACATCAACGAGCGCGACGACGGCTCATATAACTTCCCTTACTTATATGGCGACGCAGCGCGCCTTGCGGGATATGTCCCTGAACGGCACCGCGGCGACGACCGCCGTCAATAACGCCAACAGCCAGGTTGCCCAGTATTTTGGCAGCTTTAACATCCTCACCGACAAACCCATCGATCCTACCGTGGCAGGTTCAGCCGGCGGCGTGTCCCAGAACCGGGTGGATTACGGCATGGTTTTGGCGGGAATCTCCCAAAACGCCGCCGCCAACGCCTGGAAGCCCTTCTCTTTAGTGACGGCAATGGCCAATGACGCCAGCGACGGCACTCACGATGGGAAACAGGGAACGACGCAGTTGACCGTAACAACGAATGCAGGCGCCACGGCAAATCTGCCGGCAACGGCAGGGAAGTCGGACCTGGGCTCCAAAATCGACGCTTTCCAGAATTCCGCCCAGAATAAATCCACTGGGACAACTACGCCAGCCATCATCACGAATTTGAACTCGACATCAGGAACCTTTTCCAGCCAACCCGATCCCCCCACGGGGCTGACGGCCACGACGGTATCGCCGACGCAGATCAATTTGTCCTGGTCGGCCTCAGCCGGTGCGACGGGGTATAACATCTACCGGGGCGGGACGCTGCTGAAGTCTGTTACGACCCTGACAAGTTCCGATGCCGGTCTTACCGCCAACACCCAGTATTGTTATACCGTTACGGCCACGGATAATGCGGGCAACGAGTCGAACAAGAGCGCTCAGGTATGTGCAACTACGAACGTGGCCCCACCGTCGGTTCCGACAGGTCTTACCGCCACGGGGGCCTCCCAGTCCCAGGTCGACCTGGCTTGGTCGGCCGGGGCCGGTGCGGCGCCCGCGGGCTACAAGATCTATAAAGCCGGGGTGCTCCTGAAGTCTGTCACGACGACAACATCCAGCGATACGGGGCTTGCCGCGAGCACCCAGTACTGTTACACCGTATCCTCATATGATTCGGCGGGCAATGAATCGGCCCAGACCACCCAGGTTTGCGCCACGACCCAGCCGTCGCCGCCGCCGACGCCGCCGCCGGTGCCGACGGGACTGACGGCAACCGCCGCCTCCCAGTCCCAGGTGAATCTCTCCTGGAATGCCTCCTCCGGGGCGGCAAGTTATAGAGTTTACCGGGGGGGTGTCTATATAAATAACACCACGTCGACCTCGCTTTCCGATACAGGGCTTACGGCCAACACCCAGTACTGTTATACTGTTTCCGCCGTAGATTCTTCCGGGAACGCCTCTGCCCAATCCAGCCAGATCTGCGCGACAACCCTGACGGTCCCGCCGTCCGTCCCTACCGGGCTGACGACCACAACGGCCTCAACCTCCCAGATTAACTTGACCTGGACGGCTTCCGCCGGGGCGACAGGCTATAAGATATACCGGAGCGGTACACTCCTGAAATCGGTAACAACAACTAATACGTCCGACACCGGCCTCAAGTCCGGAACGCAGTACTGTTACCAGGTAACGGCCTACGACGCCACGGGCAGCGAGTCCGCCCAGAGCACCCAGTCCTGCGCGACCACGACGACAGTGCCCACGCCGACGAATCTGACGGCGACCGCGGCCTCTTCCACCCAGATAAATCTTTCCTGGACGGCCTCTGCGGGGGCTTCCGGGTACAAAATATACAAGGGTGGATCATACCTTAAATCCGTCGGCGGGACGACTGCCTCCGACACGGGACTTACCGCCAGCACTCAGTACTGTTACACCGTGTCGGCCTACGATGCGACGGGCAACGAATCAGCCCAGACCAGCCAGATGTGCGCCATGACCCTGAATCCGCCGCCGGCCACGCCGACCGATTTTACGGTGTCAGCGGCGTCAACCACCCAAGTTAACCTTTCCTGGACGGCCGCGACCGGTGCGGCAAGTTACAACATTTATCGTAATGGGACGTTGCTGAAGAATGTGACGACGACGTCAACAACGGATACAGGCTTAACGGCCAACACGAAGTACTGCTATACCGTATCTGCCCTGGATGCGACGAGCAGTGAATCGGCGCAGAGCAGCCCGTCCCAGTGTGTGACTACGCCGGCCATTGAAGCGCCGACCAATCTCGCCGCTGCCGCTGTCTCGGCGTCGCAGATAAATCTTACCTGGACGGCCCCGGTGGGGGGCGCGGCTGGTTATAATATTTACAAGAAGACCGGGGCCGGGGGAACGAAGACACTGCTTAGATCCGTGACGATCACCTCGACCTCGGATACCGGGTTGGCGGCCAATACCCAGTACTGTTATATCGCTACCGCCTATGATGGAGCCGGCAAGGAATCAGTCGATACCACACAGGTTTGCGCGACGACAAATTTGGCGTCTCCGGGAACGCCGACGGGATTGACGGCGACGACAGTATCGCAGACGCAGATCAACCTGACTTGGACGGCCCTGGCGGGGACGCCGGCGGCGGTAGGGTATAAAATCTACAAGGACGGCGTATATCTCAGGTCGGTGACGACGACGTCGGCAAGCGACACGGGGCTTACGGCGAATACGCGTTATTGCTACACCGTTTCCGCTTATGACAGCGGCGGTAATGACTCGTCCCAGACCGCTTCAGTCTGCGCGACGACGAATGTTGCGGGACCGGCAACGCCGACGGGGGTGACGGTGACGCCTATATCTTCAAGCCAGCTTAATGTGTCCTGGACGGCGGTTGCCGGGGTCGCCGGTTACAAGATCTACAAAGGCGGCGCTTACTACAAGTCGGTTCCATCTGCCCAGACGGCTTATTCAGATACGGGACTCTCAGCGAACACCCAGTTTTGTTACGCCGTTACAGCTAATGACTCGGACGGCAACGATTCCGGCACGAGCAGCACCGTTTGCGCCACGACGCTGAATACGCCGCCGCCGGTTCCCGCCGGTTTGTCCGGTACGGCTATCTCCCCGACCCAGATCGATCTCACCTGGTCAGCCGCCACCGGCGCGGCGAGCTACAAGATTTACCGGAATGGGACGGCCCTGCCCACGGTGACGGCGACGTCCTTCTCCGATACAGGGCGGACGGCAAATACCCAGTATTGTTACACAATTGCTTCCCTGGATTCAACGGGGAGCGAATCGGCGCAAAGCAGTCAGACATGTGTGACGACGCCCGCCATCGCCGCCGCGACGGGCTTGACAGTGACGGCCATCTCTTCCACTCAGATCAATCTCTCCTGGACGGCCCCGGCCGGGGCCGTCCAGTACAAGATCTACCGGGGCGGTACGCTGCTGAAGTCGGTTACCGGGGTTTCCAGTTCCGATACCGGTCTCACGGCCAGCACCCAGTATTGCTACACTATTTATGCTTTTGACGGCAGCGGCAATTCATCCCTGCAGAGCAGTCAGGTCTGTGCCACCACCTTCAATCCACCGCCGGCCGCACCGACGGGTTTGACGGCCAGCGCCGTTTCCACAGCGAGCATCACCCTGACCTGGACGGCGGTTACCGGGGCCGCGAGTTACAAGATTTACAAGGACGGTGTGTTCCTGGTGGAGAAAGCGTCGCCGACGGTGAATCATACGGATACGGGTCTGGCGGCCTCCACGAAATATTGTTACACCGTTACCGCCCTGGATTCGACAGGCAGTGAATCCGCCCAGAGCAGCCAGGCCTGTGGCAATACGGGCCTGCTGATCCCGACGGGTCTGACGGCGACGGCAGCCTCGACGTCGCAGATAAATCTGTCCTGGACGGCGGCGACGGGCGCTTCAACCTATAAGATTTACCGAGACGGTGCGTTGCTGAAAGCAGTAACGGGTGTAGCAGGGACGAATACAACGTCGGATGCAAGTCTTACGGCAAATACCCTTTACTGTTACAGCGTGTCTTCGGTGGACAGCGTCGGCAATGAATCCGCCCAGAGCAGCAAGGTATGTGTGACGACCAATCTGTCTCCGCCGCCGCCGCCCACGGGCCTGACGGCGACGGCTGTTTTGAACAGCCAGGTGGACCTGACCTGGACCGCCTCGGCCGGGGCGACGGGTTATAAGATATACCGGGACGGCGTCTATCTCAAGACTGTTACTACGACCTCGATGTCGGATTTGGGATTAACCGCCTATACGAAGTATTGCTACACCGTCGCTGCGGTTAAGGATAATTGTGGCGATTCACCCCAGAGCGCCGGCGCTTGCGCCATTACCGACGTTGCCGGTCCCGCCACACCGGCGGGCTTTACAGTGGAACCCCTTAACTCCACCTCGATCAAGTTGAGCTGGACGGTGCCGGTGACGGCGGTGAGGAAGTACGAGGTTTATCAAAACGGAGCCTTTTTAACTAGCGTCAATGCTTATCCAACTGACCCTGGTACTTTTACGGTCACAGGACTGACACACAACACGCAGTATTGTTATCGAATATCCGCCGTAGATGCGTCGGGGAAGGAGTCTGTTCTCACCTCCCAACTCTGCGCGACAACATATAACACGCCGCCGGCGGATCCCGTGTCCCCGGCTGCCGCCGCCGTTACGACATCGCAGATAACCCTGTCCTGGACGGCTTCCACCGGCGCTGCGCAGTACAAGATATACCGGAACGGCGTGCTGTTGGGCTCATCCACGACGGCGTCTTATACAGACAACACCGTAGCGGCGACGACAAATTATTGCTACCAGATTACCGCGGTGGACGCCTCGGGGAGCGAGTCGGGAAAAAGCATCCAGGTCTGCGCCGATACGGGCCTGACCGTACCGGGAGGCGTTACGGCGGAGGTCGTATCCTCAACACAGATCAATCTTTCCTGGAACGCCGCCACCGGGGCCACCGGGGGCTATAAGGTTTACAAGAACGGGGCGCTGCTCGGTTCCGTGAATACCACGTCCCTTGTGGATGCGGGCCTGACGGCCAACACCCAGTATTGTTACAGCGTTTCCTCCGTAAGGCAGGCAGGGGGCGCCGAATCCGCCAAGAGCAGCCAGATTTGCGTTACCACCACCTCGCCGCCGACGCCGGCTACTGTCGATCTGCTGGTCAGCTCTCAGCAGTTGAATTCCGATGGGGCCTCGACGGTCAGTCTTACCGCCCTCGTCAAGGACAGCGGCAACCGCGCCCTGTCAAACCAGACGGTATCGTTCAGCGGCGATTCGGGAATCGTCACCGTTACCAGCGGCACGACGGATGCTTCCGGCAAGGCGACGGCCACCCTCGGAACGGGAGGGAACAAGAAGAATCGCACAATCAACCTGACCGCGGCGAGCGGCGCAATCAGCAGCACGAATACGGTAAATGTAGTTGGAACTACCGTCAAGATCCAGGGGGCCACCACCCTGGCCATGGGCGGCAAAACAACCTTGACAATATTCCTCAGGGATTCAGCCGACGCCGGTATTTCCGGCAAATCCGTAGCCCTTAGCTCCGTCAAAGGCAATACCTTCAGCGTCAACCCCGTTATCACGGATACCAACGGCCAGGCCACGGTGGAGGTGACCGCTGCGGTCGCCGGCGACGATACGATTACGGCGACCTGCGCGGACATGAATGCCTCCGGTACGTCCAGCCTGACCGTCAGCGCGACGACCTTCAGCTTTCTCGCCCCTACGGCCAGTCAGGAAGTGAACATTGGTGTGAACCAGAACGTTCAGGTCAATTACCGTAAGGGGGCGGCGCCTTACAACGGTAAGACGGTCAATTTCACCACAACCCGGGGTACCTTGAGCAGCGCCACGGCTGTAACGGATGTCAACGGCGATACAAATGTCATCACTATTTCATCCACTACGGCCGGTTCAGCGGTGATCACGGCTTCCGTCACGGGAGATACATCGATCCAGCAGAATATTGAATTCGTGGCGATCACGGCGGCAGAGATGACCCTCCAGGCAAATCCGACGACCATCGGCCCGAACACACCGCCGTCAACGACGGAAAAGAGCACCATTACTGCGGTTATCTATGACCCGACCCGGAACCTGGTCAAAAACAAGACCATCGACTTTGAATTGACAGACGTCACCGGTGGCACCATTTCCCCCGCCTCGGCAGTGACGGACAGTCAGGGAAAGGCGAGCACCGTTTATACTTCCAGCGCCACGGACAGCGCCGTTGACGGCATAACTGTCAAGGCGACGGTTCGGGGCACGGCGGCCGTCACAAAGGACGTCCGCCTCACCGTGGCCAAAAAGGCCAAGTATATCAGCCTGGGGACGAGCAAGACATCCCTGGCGGGATCGGGGACATACTACCAGAAGTCCTACATCGTCCTCGTCACCGACGCCACAGGAAACCCGGTCTCGAACGCCACGGTTAATCTCAGTGTCGTCCCCATCAACTTCGACAAAGGACACTGGAGCGACAACGGGACTGACTGGGCGCAGACAGTTACAAAGAGCTGCGAGAACGAGGATAGAATGTGGTGCACCTATACATCCGGGTCCCTGATCATACCCGGCGGCGTCCATCCCTCGTGGTGTTTGAACGGCATCATCGATGTCGGGCCGCCGACGGAAGACGTCAACAGTAACAGCCGCCTCGATCCCGGGGGCATTGCCACGGTCCCCGCCTCGGTGACAACAGACGCCAACGGCACGAGCGAGTTCAAGATCACTTACGCCAAGTCCTATTCGCCCTGGGTGTTCGTCCAACTACAGGCGCGAACCGCGACCAGTGGCTCCGATGCCGTGGCTATCGCCGAGTTTACCCTTCCCTATCTGGGGACGGACTATCCTTATGCCACGATGCCGCCGCCGAACAGTCCTTTCGGCGACTCGGCGGTTTGCACCGATACGAACTGATATAGGTTGGGACGGCCATTGGCTGTCGGTGAAAGAAGCGCGGATTTGTGAATGTAAGGGGTGGGTTGCAACCTGCCCCTTACAGGATGGTCGGACAAGACAATTTAACAGGCAACCCCGCTGCCAGCGGGGTTGCAATTAACACCCATTTATTCTCTTCTCCCCATTATTCTCGTGACGCCGATTTTCAAGGTAAAGTGGTACCTACAAGGGCTTAAATAATCGCCGGCAAGAAGGAAATGGCGAATAGCAAATGATCTTCTTTTGTTTACTCTATGGGAGGATATTTCAGTGCAAGTTGCAAGGATAAAACTAGAAACTATCATACGGGATCTGCCGGAATTGGTAGATGTCGAAGATTTGATGTATCGTACGAAAAGATAATGGAGGTGATAAATATGAAGCAAGTCTATAAGGGAATCGTTGACGGGAACGTGATACGTTTTGAGAAGCCCATAAGACTTCCTCAAGGAACGTCTATTCTGGTAAGCTTCTCAGCCATATACCAGGAAAAGCAAGAGGAAATTAAGAAACGACAATTACAGCTCCTTGATGCAGGGTTTTACTTGGGGGAAAAATTGTATACAAATCGGGAGGATCTCCATGTCCGAGAGGCTGATTGATACCAATATCCTTGTCTATGCCTATGATGTTTCTGAGACTGTGAAGCAGCCGCATGGAATCTCTGATATCGTGACTGAAAACAAGAAAGATTTTGATAAAATACCCGGGATTCATGTCATCGTTCCGTTTTAGGATCATAAAGAAGATCATCTGGAAAAAGAAAAAGCCGGTCAGGGTAATGCGCGGGGAGCAGGGCCATACAGCTTGACCGTGCCAATTAGGGATGATAATTTCCGAAAAATAGCAAATAAAAAGAGGCGATCAAAAAAGTTCGGAGTCCGAACCACCTTAACTGTTTGATATTATTAAGCGAAAACGGACCCTGCGGGGATAATTGAGTATTTTGGCAAATCATGCCTATTCACCTTAAATATCAAGCATTTAGCGTTATCGAGACGAATGTGAAATTCTGTCGGCGCCACTGAGCAAAAAAAGAAAGACAAATGGACAGTTGTTACGCAAGATTTCAAATGCGGAGATTAACCATGAAACCCGAAAGACATCGATTCATCACCATCACTACTACCATCATTATCACCCTCTTGCTATTGGCCTGCTCGGCAGTTCAAGACGTTTACGCCGCCGAAAAAACGGTGCAAATCAATATTCCCGGTTGCTCTTCCTGAGGTCTTAGTAAGAGGATAGGTGCTATCCTCAAGACAACAGACGGGGTTATCAGGCATGAAATAATAAAGGATAACAACGTCAACATCACCTTCGACAGCAAAAAAACATCTGTGAAGAAGATTCTTGCCGTCCTGAAGAAAGATGGATTAACTATTAATGGCAAACCGATATTGATTAAATGAGGCTCGACCGATGAGCAATAGAGGGGAAACCTGCGTGTTCGCGAGTGGAACCGACTTCCGGGCTGCCCAGTCTGCGGAACCTTTTAAAAATTGCTAAACCGTCATTTATTTCCAGCGAATTGGCTTGAAAACCACGGTTTTCTTATCTTGACAATATAACTAATCAGGAATACACTCCCTTAAAGTTACACTTGTAAGGAGACGTGTCCACAATGAACCTTCATCGGATCCTCAATATCGATTTACCGCCCGGTCAATCCGCCTTCCTGTGGGGAGCTAGGAAAACTGGTAAAACCACATTCCTGAAGAATAAATTCCCGGACAGTCTTCGCGTTGACTTTCTGAAAACAGACACTTTTCTGGAATATCTGAAAGCTCCTTCGCTTCTGCGTGAAAGAATCCTGGCGAAAGATGAAAGTCGGCTTCGTCAGCCGATCATCCTGGACGAGGTGCAGAAGGTGCCCTATATCCTGGACGAGGTTCACTGGCTCATTGAAAACAGGGGGCTGTCATTCGTGCTGTGCGGGTCCAGCGCCAGAAAACTGAAACGGGGACACGCAAATCTGTTGGGGGGTAGGGCCTGGCGTTACCAGATGGCCCCCTTGACCTTTGCCGAGACAGGTGAATGCAACCTGCTCAGGATTCTCAATCAGGGTTTGATTCCCTCCCATTACATGGCAATAGCGGCAAACTACCGGAAAAGCCTGAAGGCATACGTGAGTGATTATCTGATCGAGGAGGTTTTTCAAGAGGGGCTGACCCGCAATATTCAGGCATTCTCCCGCTTTTTCGATGCCTTGGGGCATTGTCAGGGAGAGCTGATCAATTACGCCAATATTGCCCGTGACTGCGGAGTGGACGCCAAAACAGTGCGGGAGTATTTTTTCATCCTTGAAGATACACTTGTCGGTTCGATGCTCTATCCCTACACCAAGAGAAAGTCGCGGGACATCATTACCCAGATGCCGAAATTCTACCTGTTCGATGTCGGCGTGGGGGGGTATCTCTCCCGGAGGATAGTGCTGGAAGAAAAAGGGGAACAGTTTGGAAAGGCGTTCGAACAATTCCTCCATATGGAGTTGCAGGCATATAATCATTACTCCGAAAAGGATATGGACATACGATACTGGCGGACGAAAGCAGGCCAGGAAGTCGATTTTATCCTCGGTGATGAGATATGCATTGAAGTCAAAGGGACTGACATGGTCAAGCCGTCAGACCTGAAGGGGATTGTTGCCTTCAAGGAGGAATGCAGACCAGGTAAGTCAATCGTAGTTTGTAATGAAAAAGAACCGCGACTGTGTGGCGATATCAGGATTATCCCCTGGCGAATGTTTCTGGAAGAGTTGTGGAACGGGGATATCGTATCGTAAATGACTGACGGGAAAAGACGGCTCAAAAAAGTTCGGAGTCCGAACCACCTTAACTTATTGATATAATTAAGCGAAAACGGACCCTGCGGGGATAATTGAGTATTTTGACTAAGCCTGTCTTTATGTCAACGATATCAACAGGTTAACATCCTTGCCATCGTGGTAACATTTTCGTCGCTTTTCCAAGTGCCCGCACCGCTGGTTGCCCTTTTTTATGCAAGGTTACGGCTGCCGGGGCTTTCCGGTTCTCCTTCCACCGGAGGCGCACCCAGGGTGTTCAGAAGCTCACCGGCCGTTCTACGGATTCCCGACAAGGCGTTGACCAGATCGTGACGGTCATCTTCAGACCAGTCGTCCAGGGGCAGGTCGGCTAAGTCGCCGGTAAGTTTGTCCGTCTTCACGATAAGGGTGCGCTGCTTTGAAAGGCGCTGGGGCCGTGCGGTTGGTTGGACTGCCTTGCTGCCTGCGCTGTCCATATAACTCTTGAACTTCCGGCGCATGCTTTTTTCGGATTTCACCGCCGCCAGTTCCAGGAGAAAGGTCTTGCTGATATTAGGATTTGTCCGGCAGGCGTCGCGGATGTCGATGGGTAAATTGTTCAGTGTCAGGGTTTCGGAAACAGACGACTTCCCCTTGCCGAGCGATTCGGCAAGTTGGTACTGATTGATGACGTACTCCTTCATCATGGCTGACATCTGCTCCGCTTCGTCGATGGGCAGCAAACTTTCCCGCTGCAAGTTGTCCACGAAGCCCTGGAGCCGGGTGTCACCGTCAGTGTAGGTGCCCATTATCTGTGTCAAGCCTGCCTTTTCCGCAGCCCTGGTGCGGCGATGGCCGGAGACGATGAACAGAATTTCCTCCTCGCTCTGCGTGAATTGGATCGGAACCAGGACACCCAATTGCTGTATGGAAGCGGTAAGCTCGTTGAGATTATTCGGATCCATCCAGCTCCTGACCTGCTTTGGATCAGGTTGAAGGTCGGCAATATTGAGTTTGTAAATCCGGCCTTTGGCGTATTTCACTGTTGTCATAAGAAATCCTCCGACATCGATATGAATTCATTATAATTATGAAATCAGAAATGTCAAGGCGCAACGAAAAGGAGGGTGCAATGCAGAGATAAATGTCAGGTATTCAAGGATTAAGGCTTTTTATGGCCGCCCTCGCTTTTACTCCCAGCTCTGAATCGGGGGCTAAGGTGAGGACTGTTTCGTAAGAGGTTTTTGCTTCCTTTAGCTTTTTCTGTTTCCCATAACATTCGGCTAACCAATAGTGGGCTTCTGCAAAAGTAGGGACGAGATCCGCAGACATTTTGAAATGTCTGCCCGCCTCGACCAGGTTTCCCTGATCGTAATATGCCTTGCCCATGCCGATTTCAATCAGGGGCAGAAGATCGCGGTTTCTGTCTCTGATTGCCGCCTCCTGATACTTGACTACGGCTGTCCGATAATCGCCTTTGCTGTAATAAGCTCTCGCCATGTTGTAAAGAGAAACGGCGGGAGTTTCATAAAGGACATTTTCCAGGGCCTTGCTAAAAAAGTAAATGGCCTTATCCCAGTTATTCTGAGACATATAAATCGTTCCAAGATAATTATACGCCTCCGAATAGTCGGGTTTTAACGATACGGCGGTATTGAATTCCGTCACTGCCTTTTCAGGCAGTTCATTACAGACGTAGGCGATACCCAGATAATAGTGAAGCTTGGGATTGTCAGGGGTAAACTTTTCCGCTTCCAGAAGCTCCTTGAGGGCAGAGGGATAATTCCCGCTTTCAACGTAGGCAATTCCCATATTCATATGGTCGGTCGCCTGTTCCGCTTTTTTCTGAGCGAGACCGCCGCAGGCGCTGACAACGAGCATGCAGATTAAAACCAATAAAAACTTCCATCTTAGAAATCTCATGCGTCTTCCTTTCTCTCAGCTTCTTTTTCTACCTCGTTTCATACCAGTAAGCTTTCTCAAAGTCAATTTACGATGACCGTTAACGATGGAAGATATTATGTTCAGTTTGTGCCTGTTTATCTTGACACACAACTCACTCTTCCTTATACTTCTGCCTGGGAACATGTCCGGTAATAAATTCGGGAATAAGTAAAGATGCCTGTTTACGAATACATCGCTTTGAATGCAGGAGGGCAGAGATTAAAGGGTATCATTGACGCCGGCGGGGTGGCGGCCGCACGGCAGAAGCTCCGGGAAACGGACCTTTTCCCCACCGAGCTGAAAGAATTATCGGGGAAGGAAAGGGAAGAAGGACTGGCCCACCGTCTTTCCGGAGGCGTCTTCAAGAAGGTCGGTTTGAGGGAGATCGCCGTGCTGACCAGGCAACTGGCCACCCTCCTGGGTGCAGGGTTGCCCCTTGTACCCTCGTTGACTACCCTGGTCAATCAGACAAGTCATCCCGTCCTCAAGAAAACTCTGTCTCAAATCAAGGAAGAGGTAAATGAGGGAAGCAGTCTGACTCAGAGCATGTCCGGTTTTCCGCAGATTTTTCCACCCTATTATGTCAACATGGTCCGGGCCGGTGAGGCGTCGGGGACCATTGATATTGTTCTCGGCAGGCTGGCTGACTTCAACGAGAGCCAGCAGGCGCTGCAAACAAAAATTCGATCTACCCTTGCCTACCCCATCTTCATGTTTCTTGTCGGGAGTATTGTGCTTTTCTTTCTGGTAACCTTCGTGGTCCCGAACATCACCGGTATATTTGAGGAAATGCACCAGACCCTTCCCGGCATTACGGTATTTCTCATTGTCGTCAGCAGCTTCCTTAAAACCTTTTGGTGGATCATCATGATCACACTCGCAGGTGCATTCCTGCTGTTCAGATATCTGGTGACTAAAACGACACAAGGCGATTATCTGTGGGACAAGATCAAGCTAAAGACCCCCTTGGTCGGGTCGTTGATCAAGAAGATCGCCGTAGCCCGCTTCAGCCGCACCCTTGGTACGCTGCTGGAAAGCGGCGTGCCTTTGCTCTCCGCGCTGGAGATTGTGAAAAACATCGTCAGCAACCGGCTCATCGCCGATGAAATCCACAAGGCCGCCAAAGATGTCGAAGAGGGACAAAATCTCTCGGCGCCGCTGTCGCAGAGCGGTCTTTTCCCGCCCATCGCCATCGCTATGATTGCCATCGGCGAGCAGAGCGGAAACCTCGAGGTCATGCTTTACAGAATCGCAGATGCCTACGAAAGAGACGTGGAAGCCAGTGTTCTTGTGTTGACATCGATGCTGGAGCCCATCATGATCCTGAGTATGGGCCTGATTGTCGGCTTCATAGTAATTTCCGTCCTGCTTCCCATCTTTGAGATGAATCAGCTTGTCCGGTAAGTCCGGGGAAAAGGAGTTCACCATGAAAAGAAAGAAAAGAAATCAGCAGGGTTTTACCCTGATCGAATTGATGGTGGTTATTGTCATTCTTGGAATCTTGGCCGGCCTGATCATCCCCCGGATCATGGGGCGACCGGATGAAGCAAGACAGGCAAAAGCCAGGATACAGGTTGAAGGAATCGAAACGGCGCTGAAAATGTATAAACTGGACAACGGCCAATATCCGACAACAGAACAGGGGTTGCAGGCGCTTGTTGCGGCGCCGTCATCCGGTACGGCCCTCAAGAACTGGCGGCAGGGCGGTTACCTGGAGAAGGGCAAGGTGCCAAAAGATCCATGGGGAAATGACTTTGTCTATCTATCCCCCGGCGTACGCGGAGAATTCGATTTGAGTTCCCGCGGCGCCGACGGCGAACCCGGAGGGGAGGGTAAAAATAAAGACATCAACAACTGGGATACAGAATAAAAAGGGTTACACCCTGATCGAGCTGGCGGTAGTCGTCTTTCTCGTCAGTCTGATGCTGCTGATGGCCGTACCCCGGGTAAGGGACGCCCTTCTGAACGACAGCCTGAAGTCCGCCGCCAGACATGTCATCGGCGCCGCCAGAGAACTCCGTTATGACGCTGCCCGTGAGCAGGTTGATTACGTTCTTCATTTGGACCTGAACAACCGGACGCTCTGGACGTACAGCGTCGACATGACCCCCGAAAAAAAGGAGCAACGGAAGGAAAATGCCTATCGTTTCCCCGAGGGTGTCATGATTCTTGACGTCTATCGTCGGGAGGGTAATTCAGAGGGGCGCCCGGAGGGACGACTGGCGGGGCATCCGGCAGGGCTGCCGGAGGGTGGGAAACAAAACGAAGGCGAGGCTGCCATCACCTTCTTCAGGAAAGGCTATGCAGAGCCGGCAGTTATTCATCTCGCAAGAGGGGAACGCGTCTTCACCCTTGTTTTCCAGCCCTTCCTAAGCAACGTCAAAGTATATGAGGAATATGTCGATTTTGTCTTTTAGAGCATGTGGGCGTGGGAAGTCTGATTTCAGGGGCTTTACCTTGATGGAGGTCATGATTGCCATGGCCATTCTGGCGATTACTCTCGTGACCGTTTACCAGTCCCAGTCCCAGAGTATCTCCATGGCAAGCAATGCCCGCTTTTTGACGACTGCCTCACTCCTTGCCCAGAGTAAAATGGCGGATATTGAATGGATGAATGTCAAAGACCGCCGGGCGGAAGGGGGATCTTTTGGTGAGACATTTCCTGATTACCGCTGGCGGATTGAAGTGACGGATACGGAAGTGGCGTATCTGAAGAAGATTGAAGTTGTGGTAACGAATGAAAAAATGGCGAAGGACAGCACTTATCGACTGGTGCTCTATAAGGCGGTTTCCGGGTAAACAGTCATGACCCGGAAAAGTGGTTTTACGCTCATCGAGATTCTGCTTGCCATCTTTATCCTGTCCGTAGTGCTGACAACGGTTTATGCCGCTTATACGGGCACGGCGAGAATCATCCGGGATCATGAAGCCGATGCGGAGACCTATCATCTTGCGAGGAACACGATAGCGGTGATGGTCCGGGATTTCGGATCGATCTGTCCCTATCAGGGGAAATTTTTATTTGTGTCCCGCCGCCGGGATTTCGACGAGCGGAAGTTCACAGGCCTTATCTTCCGCTCGACCCAACATATTCCCTTTAACTCCAAAGACATTCCCGCAGGAATTGCCACGATAAGCTATAACTTCGACGTGGATACCGACCCACAGCGGACTGGAAAGTCCGGCCTAACGATAGACAGAGCGGGAAACTCCAGCCCATCGATAGACCGGACTTTCCAGTCCGGCGCTGATACCCGGCAGGGTACGCAACAAAAGGGCGGCTATCTGTTATTGAGAAGCGACAGCCTCTATGATGACTCCAACCCCAACCCTGACCGCCTGGTGGGCAAGAGCGGGCAAACTCAGGAAAGTTCGCCTGCGCCCATTACCCTCAAGGATACGAGCATGGTAATGGAGAAAAGGGGGTATGTTCTCTGTGAAAGATTGCATTCCCTGAATTTCAGGTTCACCGATCAGAAGGGTACGGAATACGATGCCTGGGATTCCGAATCCGATATCCAGGAACAGAAAAACAAGGCCCCTTCTACCGTAACCGTGGAGCTGAAACTGATCAATCCGGCCAATCCGGAACATCCTTTTGCGTTCATGACGCGAATATCTCTACCGGTCAACGAGGTGATTATTGAAAAAAAACCTTAATAGCCGGGGTGTTGCCAATAAAAGATGCGTTGCTGATAACGCTAATAACCGGGGAGTTGCTTTGATACTGGTCATTTTGATAATCAGCATTATTGTCGCCATGACTATTGCCCTCAACAGATCCACCCGGTATGAGATCTATGACGCCGCAAACCTCAGTGACACGATCAAACTGATCTACATTGCCAAGTCCGGGTTTTTCATCGGCGAGGCGCTGCTCCTTGCAGACAAAACCTACTATGACGCCCTCACCGATGAATGGGCTGATACGGAGCTGATTTCTTCGCTTTCCGACCGGCTTTTCAACTCTGCTGACGGGGGCGGGGGGAAGACATTTCAACTCCAGATAGAGGATGAAGCGGGTAAAATCAATATCAACAGACTTGTCGTCGGAAACAGCTACAATCCCGATGTCAAGGAGTTATTGACCAGGCTGCTAAGTCTGCCGGAATTCAGACTGTCTCCAAAGCAGGTTGGCGAGATCGTGGACTCCATCAAGGACTGGATAGACAAGGACAACGATGTTACCGGGGCAGGGGCGGAAAACGACTACTACTCGCGCCTTGAAAAGGCATATCCTTGTAAAAATGGACCCCTTGATTGCATCGAGGAGTTACTCATGATAAAGGGAATCACCCCCGAGCTGTTTTATGGTGTGAGAGGGTTGCCGGGGCTACAAAACTTACTGACTCTTTATGGGGACGGGAAAATAAATATCAATACGGCTCCGAAAATGATCCTGCGGGCGCTTGCTCAAGACATCACCGAAGAGGCCGCCAATAGAATGGAGGCATACAGAATGTCAAAGGATCACAACCTTTCCGATCCGGCATGGTGCAAAAGTGTTGTGGAGACATCCGGGGTTGTGATCGAAGCAAGATTGCTCACCACCAAAAGTGATTTCTTTAGAATTACCTCCACGGGGAGGTTTGGCAATATGACCCAGACCGTAACGGGGGTGATAAAAAGAAGCCCGGACCTGATATCCGCGAAATTGCTGTCCTGGAAAGTTTTATAATGGCTAAAAGAATCCTGGGTCTCGATATCGGGGCAAGCGCTGTTAAGGCTGTCTGTGTCACACGGGGGCTCAAAGGTCAATACAGGGTTATTGATGCGGCTGCGATCGTAATAAATGAAAGTGACGGCTATGAAAATGGCGTCGGCGCAGCGCTGGAAAAACTCTTCGCAAACAAAAACTTTCAGGATTGCACCTGCGCAACGGCTCTGCCAGTCCGGAACATGTCCTTTCGCACGATCAACCTCCCGTTCCGGGATGAAAAAAAGATCAGGCAGACGATCCTCTTCGAACTGGAACCCCTGATCCAATATCCCGTTGAGGAGGTCGTCGTCGAATTCAAGATCAGGCAATTTGCCATGAAGGGGACAAGCAGTGTGTCGAACGCTCCTTTCGGGGTAGAGGTCTTCGCCGCCATCGCCACAAAATCATTCGTGAGAGACTGGACGGAGCTCATCAGCAGGAAAGTAATGAATTCAATCAATTCATCCCCACGCGCCGGCGAGGGAGGGGTGATGAATTTTAACGCAATCGATGTGGCGACGGTTCCTGTGGCCTCGCGGTTGATTCATAAAAATCTCACCGGTCCCGTTGACATGCTCCTGGATATCGGGGCGAAGGATACGGCGGCTGTTTTTATCCGGGATGGTCAGATCGTCCAGATCAGGCACTATGACTTCGGGGGCGACCTTATGACGGAAGCCATTGCCGGTGATCTCCGTGTTGGCATTGAGGAAGGGGAACGGAGAAAAAGGGCCGGTGAAAGCCTCGAAGATAAAGGGGAAATTACGCGGACCTGCCAAAAGTTTTATGGGGATCTGAAGAATACGATTTCTTTTCTGATATGGCAGGACATTTTGTCGGCGTTCCCTGCGAATGTTCTGGTTACGGGTGGCGGCGCTCTTTACAAACCAGTCGTGGAGGGTCTGTCTCAAGACCTTTCCGTACCGGTAGCCTGGGTCGATATCACTGCTTCCGGCGACATTCAGATTGAGGCAAATCTCAAGAAAACATGGGAAAGCGCGGTGATGAATGAAGCCCTTGCCTTGGCGGTGCGGGCCGTGAGCGCACTGCCCGTGCCAACTCGCGTCCTTCATGGCATCGGGTTAGAGAGTCCGCGAAAAGGCCTCGGTTTCAATTTCAAGACGAACGAACATTCGACTTATGCACGCTATGGTCAGTTCAAACCTGACTTGAAATGGGGAGCTGTTTTCGGGGCGCTGGTTATTTTTCTTCTTGGCGCTGATTTTATCCTTGGTTACTACTGCGAATCGCGGCAGGTGCAAAATTTAAAGAATGAAATTACCGTGGAATTCAAGAAGATTGCGCCTGAAACCACGCGGGTTGTTGACCCCGTGCAGCAAATCAAGACAAAAATCGCCGAATCCAGGAGGATGAACCTTGGCTTGGGTTACGCGAATTCATCTGCAACCGCTTTGGACATGCTAAAGGATATTTCCGCCCTGGTTCCGACTTCTGCAGAATACCTGATAAATGGCTTCGATTTTGATAGTGGAGCGATAGTTATAAAAGGACAGGCCAAGAATTTTGACGCTATCGAGACAGTCAAAAAAGAGCTCGCCAAATCGAAGCTTTTTGAGACAATAACCGTCGGCGCCACCAATCTTGCAAAACAGGGAGGCAAGGTGGATTTCGATTTGAAGATCACGGTGAAAAGGTGAAAAAACTCTGGTCCACCTTGACAAAGCAACAGAAGATTTATCTTGGCGGCGGCGCTGCCGTAGTCTTCCTGCTGCTCCTCGCTCAGTTCGCGCTGATTCCCTTTGTGGAAGCGAAAAATAATAACCGCCGGGCCATAGCCGCCAATAAGAAGATTCTCAGTGAAATGATCATCCTCGGCGCGGATTATAAAGCAATCAAACAGCGTACCGATGAGATCGAGGCGATTCTGGCGAGACGTCCCAAGGATTTAACCATCTTTTCTTACCTCGAGAAGAAAGCGGTCGAATCGGGCATCAAGAATCATGTAAAATCAATGAACGCTTCAAATGTTGTCTCAACAGGGGGAGTCGCAGCAGGGGGCGCCGCAACAGATACTCCTCGCGAGCCCGCTCGCGTCCTTCAGGGTATCAAGTTGGAAGAAACCGCCGTGGAGATGAATCTGGAAAAGGTGACATTAAAGCAGCTCTCAAATTTCCTTTACAATGTTGAAGGTCCTCATGAGCTGGTCAGAATTAAAAAAATATCCATCAACAAAATGAAGGACAGCCCGGAGTACCTGAGCGCCGTCATGCAAGTGGTCATGTATCATGGAGCCGGAAATACCGGCAGGTAGGAAAATCGTGATAAACATAAAAATTAACAGGCCGGTGGTCGCCTATATCCTCTTCGGCTTCATGGTTTTCGTCGCCATGCTGTATCTGCGTTTCCCGGGCGGCGCGGTGGCGCAGTATCTTGTGTCTTCAGTATCGGAGCGTCAACCGGAAAGGCTGCTGTTGATTGACGATGTGAAACCGGCCATTCCGCCTGGTCTTTCCATTGAAAATGTCGTAGTTGGTTTAAGGAACCATCCGGAGGCAAACATCCGGATGGAAAGATTCCAGGTACGTCCATCTTTCTGGAATCTCCTGAAAGGGAAGTCGTCCCTGATTCTCGGTGGGAACATGTACGGCGGCAGTTTAAGCGGAAATGTGGACGCCGTCCGATTCATGCGCTTTCAGGGGCCCATTCAGGCCAGATTAAATGTCCGTGATGTAAGCATTCAGAAATGTAATTTCATAACTATGCGGATGGGGCGTCAGATTTCGGGGAAATTGACAGGTCTGTTGACATACAGAGGCGACCTGGATAACTTTTTGAGCGGATCGGGGTCTACTGAATTCATCCTTCGCAACGGCAGCTACCCCTTTCTTGAAAATATCTTTGGATTTAACAAGCTGGACTTCGATAAGGTTGAAGCACAGATGGACCTGAAAAATGGTATGCTGAGGATCAACAATCTTAAATTGAGCGGTCCCAAGGTGCACCTTACATTGAAAGGCGACATTTTGCTGAAGGGGGACATCAAAAACAGTCAACTTGAAATGACAAGCAGTATCGAATTCCCGGGCCAGAGCAACAGTAAAATTACTATGGCTATTGGTGGTACCATCGGGAATCCAACGACAAGAATGATGTAGGGTGCTTGACGGACGCGTTTTTTGCTATTACCTCAGGAATTTGATATGAAGTTTAGACAGTTAAACTGGCTACGGCTCCACAGTCTGGCTTTGCCTTCGTTGGATATCAACGCCATTTTTTCCCGGTCAGGGGTGATCATGCTTATGATTATGGTATTTATGTATGCCACTGTGGGAGTGTTCTACAAGTCCATGAGCCTGATAATGATTCGTAACTCTGGAGAAGGGGGTACGGCAAAAGTATCGCCGAGGGTCGCAGTGCAGGGGCCGGCGACGGACGTGATTAGAAAAGAGCCGTTGGATTCCTTCAAAATCATTACGGAGCGAAACCTTTTCGGCTCCACAGACAAAGCTGTTGTCGACAGACAAGGCGAACAGGGAGGATATGAAGTTTCGGATACCGCCATGAATCTCGAACTAAAGGGAACCATTGCGGGAGACAGGAAATACGGCTTCGCCGTCATCGAGGAGAAGGGGAAGGGCAAGCAGGGACTTTACAGGGTCGGGGATTCAGTAGGGGCGACGCATACGTCGCCCCTACTGGTGCAGATCCGGCGCAACAGCGTTGTTCTCAGGGTAGGGGGTCAGGAAAAATTTTTAAAAATGCCTGAAAGAAATGAAGCGCCCATCTTTCCTCCTGGCGCAGGCGTTGCGTCCGCCGCCCCGGCAGCGCCAGTGATCGCATCAGGCGCCATCACCATAAACAAAAATGAAATCGCTTCGACCATGAATGATATGGGCGCCATGCTGACGCAGGCACAGATCAGGCCTTATTTTTTGGCAGGGGCGTCGGCAGGGTTCATGATCAGCAATATCCGTCCGGGCGGTATTTTTCAGAAGATGCGGTTAGTGGAGGGCGATGTCATTCAAGGAATTAATAACATCCAGATAAAAACGGCCGATGACATAGTAGAATTTTACAATATGTTGAAATCGGGCTCAAATATCAACCTGAAGATCAGGAGACAGGGAAGACAGGAAAGTCTCAATTATGTGTTTCAATAAGTGATCGGGTGAATTAAAAAATGGATAAAATATTACAGGACAGGAAATTATAAGGTGAATAATAAAAAATTTATCCGGCGCATCTACATGTTGTTTCTGATTATGTATGGAATATTTGCCTTTTTTTCACCCCCAAATGCGATAGCCGCCCCTTTGGCCGGGGAAGAAAAGACGGCAATCACATCACAACCGATATCTGGATCAGCTGCTGCAACGCCTGCACAACCAGAGAAGACAGGAAAATTTTCCGCGCCGGCCACACACCCGACGAAAGTTTCAGGCTCTTCTCAACAACCGCACACGGCAAAACCATCGGGCAAGGGCGCGCGATACGTTACAATAGATTTTGACAACGTCGATATTCAGGTCTTTGTCAAATTTATCAGTGAACTTACCGGGAAAAACTTCATCATCGATGAGAAGATCAAAGGTAAGGTGTCGGTAATCTCCCCCCGGAAAATTGCCCTTGATGATGTCTATAAGGTTTTCTTGTCGGTTCTGGAGGTTAATGGATTTGCGGCGGTGGAATCAGGGGAAGTTATCAAGATTGTTCCTTTACTGACGGCCAAGGAGAAAGGTCTGGAAACGAGAACATCTGAAAGTGTGATTAGTTCAGAAGATCGCATGGTTACACAGATCATCTCCCTTAAACATGCCGGACCCGACGAAATGAAGAAGGTGCTGGATCCCCTGATCTCCAAGTCAAGTGTAATTTTGTCCTATCCACCTACAGGGACGCTCATTATCGCGGATATGCTCTCCAACGTCAAACGGCTTCAGGACATCATCGAAGCGCTTGATGTACCGGGGGTGGGCGAACTGATTTCCTACGTACCACTGCATTACGCCTCGGCGACGGAGATGCTGAAATACATGACGATCCTATTTCAGCAGCAGGCAGGTAAAGCGGGTGTGGCCCCCATCAAGATTGTCGCCGACGAACGGGCCAATGCCCTGATCATCTCGGCGACGGAGAACGACACGAACAGGGTAAAAGAATTGCTAAAGCTGATGGACAAGGAAATTCCCAGGGGGGCGGGATCGATCCGCGTGTACTACCTCCAGAACGCCAAGGCGGAGGAGCTGGCCAAGGTTCTGACCACGCTTCCCCAGCATGCCAAGCCGTCGGACGGCAAACCAGCCGCCATTTCCAAGTCCGTGCAGATTGTTGCCGACAAAGCCACTAATTCACTGATCATCACCGCCGACACGTCGGACTACCTGATTATGGAAGATGTCATCAGGAAGCTCGATATGACAAGGCCGATGGTTTATCTGGAATCCCTGATCATGGAAGTGAATGCGGCGAAGAGTTTTAAACTGGGCGTTGAATGGCAGGGAGGAAATACTTTTTCATACAATGGCAGAACCGGGGCATACATTGGCGGCGTTAGCGGTGATGGGGGGAAATATAATATTGCTGCCAGTCTGACTCCTACCGTACTGGGGGCGCCGGCAGTACCTGCGCTCCCCTCCGGGCTTACCCTGGGTCTTATCGGTCAAGCCATTACCGTCGGTGGTATTACTTTCCCGAATATGGCCGCCTTCATTCAGGCTTACCAGAGTGATACTGATTTTCGGATTCTTGCCACCCCACAGATCATGACCCTGGATAACGAAGAAGCGGAAATCACCGTGGGTAAAAACATCCCTTACGTCACCCGCCAGGATACGACGACAACCGCCACGATCAATTACAGCAGTTATGAGTATAAAGATGTGGGCATCACGCTGAAGGTAACGCCCCAGATCAATAACGAAGGCTTCATCCGCATGAAGATCGACCAGGCGGTCACGAAGTTGGACACGCAAACGCAGGATATTGGTTCGGGTCAAAAAGTCCTTGCCCCGACAACTCTGAAGAGGACGGCCAAAACGACGGTCACTGTAAAAAGCGGCGATACCATCGTCATCGGCGGCTTGATTGAAGACTACTCCGGCGATGGCGTCTACAAGGTACCGCTGCTGGGCGACATTCCGCTGATAGGATGGCTCTTTAAATACAAGACAAGACAGAGTGAGAAAACGAATCTTTTTGTCTTCATAACGCCCAGGGTTATTAAGAAACCTGAAGACGCCAAAGCTGTCCACGAGGACAAGAAGGAGTACATGCGAACGCTTCAGGAAGGCACGGTGAAGACCACACCGGCCCGGAAGAGGGAGGAAGGCACGGAACAGAAATGACGGGTTCCGCACAGGTAATCATAATCTCCAAGGCCTGCGGCTTTGGGCGCTGCTGATGAACATGCCGATGAACATGACGATGAACATGGAGGATCGCCTTCATGCTGCCGGTTTTTCCCGTGAGGATGTGGAAGAAGCGAAACGTTTCAGCCGTCAGGGCCATACCGGCCTCACGGAAGGGCTCCTGAAGAGGAATGTCTTGGGTGAGCAGGATCTTCTTGTGTTGATAGGGGAAATCTATGGGATTCCTTTTCGACCTGACCTGTCCGCGGATCACCTGGAGCTTGATTATACCGGTAAGACGCCCATCCAGTACCTGAAGAAATTCAAGGTTGTTCCGCTGATTTCACCAGCGGGCGCCGTGATTGCGGTCCATGATCCGTCGAACTTCCAGATCATTGACGACTTGATCCACCTTCTCGATCTGCATAATGCAGAAAATTCGCAGCGTTCGCAGAACTCACGTGACACTTGGCACATACAACTCGTGTTGTCCACACAGGCGGCCATTCAAGGGGCAATCAATCTGGCCTACGACCGCAGCCGGAACACAGCCCGAGAGTTTGTCGAAGAAATGAATGGAGAAACACCGGACAGCATTATTTCTGAAATTGAAGAAACCGCCGATTTGCTTGATGAAACTAGCGACGCCCCCATAATCAAATTAGTGAACCTGCTCTTGTCCGGCGCCGTCAAAGACCGGGCAAGCGATATCCACATTGAACCCTATCAGGGCAACGTTAAGGTAAGGTATCGGATTGACGGCATTCTTTATAACATCCTGGGCCTGCCCCGGCGAACCCAGTCGCCCCTCGTCTCTCGCATCAAGATTATGGCAAGCCTCAATATTGCTGAAAAGCGGCTCCCCCAGGATGGAAGGATTGAGATCAAAGTCGCCGACCGCAGCGTAGATATCCGCGTGTCCGTGATCCCGACCGCCTTTGGAGAGCGGGTAGTGATGAGGCTTCTGGATAAGACCGCATCCATCCTCGACCTCTCCGATCTCGGTATGAACAGGCAAAACGTTGCCCTTTTCAACAAGCTGATCAAATCGCCGTACGGGATTATTCTCGTCACCGGCCCGACGGGAAGCGGAAAAACGACAACCCTTTATGCGGCGCTGTCCAGTATCAACCAGCCGGAGATCAATATTATCACCATTGAGGATCCCATCGAATATCAGATCGAAGGAATCGGTCAGATTCAGGTCAATCCGAAGATCGACCTGACCTTTGCCCAGGGCCTGCGCTCGATTGTCAGGCAAGATCCGGATGTTATCCTCATCGGGGAAATCCGCGACCGGGAAACGGCGGAAATCGCCATCCAGTCATCCCTGACCGGACACATGGTTTTCTCCACCCTTCATACCAACGATGCGGCAAGCGCTGTGACCAGACTTATCGATATGGGAATCGAGCCCTTTCTGGTGACTTCATCCGTTATTGCCATTGTTGCCCAGCGGTTAGTCAGGGTTCTGTGCATGAAATGCCGGGAGGCCTATGTCCCGGATGACGAATCGCTGGCGAATATGGGGATCGAGCGGTCCCTCATTGAGGGGGATCACCTTTACCGAAAAAAAGGATGTCTGGCCTGTATGAATACCGGTTACTGGGGGCGAACGGCCATTTTTGAGCTGATGATCATGGAAGACGCCATAACAAGAATGATTCTCGGGACATCAGACTCTAACCAGATCAACGATCTCGCCATCCGGCAGGGGATGAAGACCCTTCTCCAGGATGGGGCCGACAAAGTATTAAAAGGAATTACCACCATCGAAGAGGTGTTCCGGGTAACGAGGATTCTGAAACGTGAAAGCGATATTACCCAGGAAATATGAATGCCTGTCCTACGGTCCCGGCTCTATCCCCATATCCAGTTCAAAGATTTTCATGGTTTTGTTGCCGTCGGTGTCGGTTGCGGCGGCGCCGAATTTCAGTTTCCCCGGGAGCACCCGCTGGGGTGTCCATACAATCTTTCCCGTATTGCCTGCGATCATCATTCCCTCCACGAAGGGGGAGATCAAGGAAAATACAACCTTGTCACCGTCCGGGGCGGCCCCGGTCAACTGGATTTCAACCGGCAATCCCAGGCGGACCTGCGGTGTGACGACCTTCATCTCCAACGACGGCGGTGTACTGTAGATAACCACGGTCTTGCTTTCCGCAGGCGGTCCGGCGATGCCGTCACGAAGGGCGGTGGCCACAACGCTGATCCGATCCCGGCGCTTGAGGGGCTTATCCTTCAGGACGATATCTGTCGCCTCGAAGATGGACTGGTCATTGATCTTCCACTGGTAGGTCAAATTTATTCCCGTGGCGTCACCACCGGCGAGGGTGACGACCGCTTTCATCGTATCTGTTGCCAATGGCTGGCTGGGGGTGATCCGGACGTCGGCAATGATGAGGCCGCCTCCTTCCGCACCGGCCGCGTTATTGGTTGACCCCCCCCCCGCGGATGCTGTTGACATTACCCCTGCCGGCACTGTCGCTCCGGAGGTCGCCATTTCCATCCCCGGCGCCGTCGCTACTGCCGCCGATGTTTCCGTCTGAATACCGGCGGGTTTGATGGGGAGAGTTTCGGGGGTGCGATTCCATTGCCAAATGATTATAACCGCGCTGAATAAGGCAAACGCGATGATGGCGTTCTTGACGCTAAGCTTCTTCTGATCCGCGGGCTTTCCCTTTGGCTGCTTGAGCTGGGGAAGGGGAATGGTCTTTGCCGGCGTTGTTTTTGTTCTCTTCAGTATTTTTTGATTCATTCTTACTCTCTACGAAATTGTCACCTTGAAAAAGATTAGTGTCTAATAAAAGTTAACTATCCACTATCATTAACCTAAAACTGACAATGCGGGTACCCAAGGGTTTGGCGACTTAAGTACTAATATCAATATGTTACGCGTAAAAGCTACTGCAACCTCATGTCCCGCCAGTAAAGCATGTTTGTCCGGTTGGAGACGCCGGGAGGGTCCATATCCACCCGCTGGGTGCTGGCGGATGTTCCACCGCCGCCGCTTGTAGTCACGTAGAGATCGGGGGTATTGCCGCCGCCGGTGGGTTTCATGGAGATGACCGGGGCCGAGGCGATACCGCTGCCGATGGTCTTGCTCCGTCCTGTAGAGCCGTCTGATTGGGGTATAGCTCCGCCGCCGGTTGTGTAGTTGACGCCATAAAGTGTTGCCGTCCCCCCTTGTTCACAGGGGTCATTACCCGTCTGGGGGGTATAGGTGGTAAAATAGACCACGCCGCCAAACACGGTAGGATCGGCAAGGACCTTCTGCCCACCCCCGGCAAGCTGAATCCGCCAGCCCACCTTCGTTGTGGATGAGGTATCGTAGGTCTGGCTGGCCGCGGTGATGTTGTCAATGTCGCTGACCGAGTAGGAGGCGGTCCGCGGTGAATTGTCCTTGACGCCGTAGAAGTGTTCCTGGGCGTTCGATGCCGTCGGATCCGTCTTATCTCCCGTTCCCCAGTAAACCCACAGATTGCCGCTGTTATCCTTGGCCACGGCGGGTCCCGTATAGATGGGCCGGATATTTCCGGAGGCTGAGTCAAAGAAGATGGCGCCGTTCCAGTTGGAAGTTCCACAGCCAGAGTCAGCAGCATTATCCGCAGACGTGCAGAACTTGAAGCGCCACATATTGCCCCCCAGATCTCCGATATAGGCCAGATCGATAAAACCGTCATTATCCGTATCCACAATGGCAGCTTGGGCGGGGATGCTGTACCTCATGGCCGTGCTAGTTGTCGAGGATGTAGTGCTGGAACTGTGGGTGAAGTTCCAGAGGATCGTTCCGTCAGAGAGATCAACAACATAGAATCCTTTGCCCCGAGGGTCGCCGCAAGTACCATTGCTGGGGCATGTTCCTGCGTTATATCCCCCCCCGATGAAGCCGACCCATTTTTCCACTTCTGTCCCGCCGCTGGTCTTGGTCAGTACCCTGCCGATCATCATCTTGCTCCACGAATCACCGAGATAGGGGGACTGGCTGGAGGTGGGCGCGATGCGCCACAGATAGGACGGACTAAGAGAAGTGTTGAGATCCAGGGCGTGGTATCCGCAGTAATATGGATAGCTTGTCGAATAAGTGGCGTTGATGCCGGAATCGCAGGAAGAGGATGAGCTCCAGGACTGGTTCGTGGCCCCCCTGCCCAGGCCGAAGACCATGATGGTCTTCCATGAATTGGCGGCCTTGGCCGTGCCGGTTCCCGAACCAAGCCAGACATCGGCTACGGTCACCGGCCCATCGACGAAGTACTGATGGGTTAGGGAGGTCGGGTGGCTCGTGTGGGTCATGTTTTTCAGCTTTGACATCAGATTGGGGGGAACGAAGCTCCATGCCTCGGAACCATCACTAGTCTTGAAGGCGTGCATCTGGCCGTCGTTAGCCCCGGCAACAATAAGGCGCAAGCCGTTCGTGGATGATCGTTCATGGTTGGTACGGTGGTTGTTGAATTCGTTGTTGGTGTCACGGGAATCGTAATAGAAGGCCGAAGGGGTTCCCACGGTGATGGGGGTGGAACGGAAGACGTCCCCCAGTTTCCAGACCTGGCCGCTGACGTTCTGCTCCGGGTTGTAGGTAGGGTTGCCCCGGATGTAGCCGACGATGGCGTCACGCTCTGCTGTCGTGGTGACGCCCAGGCTGGCGGCGGTGATGTTTTCAAGACAAATAAAGGGATTGTCGTCGCAATAGGAGGAGGTGCTACAATTGCTGGTGATGTATATGCACTTGGTGAAGTTGATCATGCTGCCTCCCCTGTACGTCCGGATGTTCCTGCGCGCGTAGTTGGATGTGGTGCTGTTGTTGGTCTGGGAGAGTTCCCCTGCGTCCCAGGTATAGGCGCTGGCAACAGTGCCGTCGGTGTTGATGGCGTATTTCTTCAGGTGCCCCTTCCAGAAGGATTCGTTGTCGGCCGGTTCGAAAGAGCCTTCGTAGAGGTGGTTTTCATCGGAGGTCCGGGAAGACTGGACGGAGGACTGGGAAAAGGAGTAGTTGGCTTGACGGATGATGTTCATGGCTGCCTTGAGGGCCGCGGCTAACTGATCGGCGTCGGCGGCGAGAAAGGCGTAGCCGGAGAGGGTAGCGTAGCCCGGATCATTGGAGTTGGCCTTGAAATTGGATGTCGAGTGGGATCCCGAGGAATCATAGCAGGTGCCCGTGGCACTGTCGGTGGCGGTCGTGCAGGCACCGGCCGTCCCGGGGGTAAAACCGGAGGTGCTGCCTGCATTGACTTGGTTGGGATTGTCTGTTCCGCCGTAATAGGCCATCCAGTTGAGGGTGTTTTCCAGGTAGTCGGGCATGGCGGACCCGAAGCCGACGACAAAGACCTTGTAACCCGCATCGGCCAGGGTCTTGGCCCGGGCGACGGCGTCCCGCCGTCCTTTGTAGCGGCCGCCGTCGCATTCCGTTCCGTCGCCGCTGCAGGCGAAGGTGTCGGAGCCGTCGGTAATCAGGACAACAAACTTTTTCCGGCAACTTGCGGCGCTGTCGGCGGCCTTGTGGGCGTCGAGATAAATCTTGGCCTTCCGCAGCGCCGACGCCAGGGGCGTGCCGCCGTTGGCGCTGGCCCCGCCGACAGAGTAGTCACCGGTGCTGGAGACGGTGCAACTCGTGTTACTGTCGCAGTAGATCCGGCTGTATTTGGAGCCGATGTATCTGCGGCTGGTCGAGGAACTGCCCGGTATTTTAATGCAGCCGCTGGTGTAGTCGTCGCTGGTATCGTCGCTTGAGCAATCATAGAAGCGCATGTAGCCGATGCGGACATCGAGGCTTGTTTCATCGGAGGAATTGATGGTGTTGTCGTCGTTGTCGTCGAGGAGGTCGAAGATCGATCTTTTGGAGATGTTCATGCGGCTGCAATTCGTCGTGTGACCTGTTCCCGAGGAGCTGTAAAAGGTTCCGGAACAGGAGGAATTGCCGTAAACGTCATTGCCTCCCGCCGGGTTCCAGTCCATACTCCCCGAGAGATCGAGGACGATCAGGGCATCCGGCTCGGTGGAATTGGTGAAGAGGGCCTCTTCACCGGCCTCGGGGGCCGTGGCGACGACCTGGCCCGGAAAGGCGAAAAGGCAAAGCAGGACGGAAATTGTGATAATGGCGAGAGATTTTAGTGATTTCATAAGGCCTCCCTATCTGGACATGGTGGAGATTTCAATGGGTCCGTAACCGAAGCCGGTGCCGATGGTCACCGAAGTGCCGTAGGCGGTGTTGCGTCCTATTACATTGGCGACATAACGTGACTGACCCCAGGACTGTCCCCCGCCGATGGAATAACCCGTCATAGGTAGAAAGGCCGGTCCGTTGATCGGACGGGTGGGGGCGCATTTGGTGTATTGGCTGTTCGCATCCGCACCGGAAGCGATTGTTTGCCAGATATACATAGGCGATGTCGCTGTGCAGTTTTGAGTGTAATTATTAGCGGCTGTCCATGTTGCGGAAGCGGGATCGAAGTCATTCATCATCTGGTGGATGCCCGTCTCGGCGGCGCTGCTGGCCTTTTTGTCGCCCACATTCTTCGCGCTGCTCCGTATATCCTGAGTGGAAAGGTGAATGACGAGCATGGCCAGGGCAAAGAGGATAACACAGGCGAGGATCGCCGCCACCAGGGCGAAACCATTCTGAGAGTTAATGCGGCGATTTTTGCCTGGTTGAATAATCCCCCTGAGTCCCCCTTTGCCAAAGGGGGATTCATCCATCTTTTGTCCTTCCGATGGCTGCTGAGTGCGAATCCTTCCCATATGACCGGGACTTTCCGTCATTGCCTTTCCCGCCGTAGACCGGAGGCGTCTCTTGCTGCGATAGCGCTTTTCAGGGTATAATGACATGGTTCCTCGGAATAACACTGGTTGAATAAATCAGTTTTCGTCGCTCTTGGGTGTTCGGGTCTCTATCCTCCGTTTCCACGGCAAGGGTGATTTCGATGCGGCGGATATTGGGGATGTTTCCTGTCACGGGGGCGGCAATTTCTGTTCCCGCACCGTCGTAATACCGGAAGACGGGGATGGCCGTGCCGCCAGTTCCTGCCGTGTTGTTGATGACCCGAACGGTACGCGGATTGCCGCTGGCAGCCGTATCACCCAGAAAGGGCTGGGCACCTCCACAGTTTGTCTCGCGGGTGATGTAGAGATTCGTCGCGTCGTAGGAATAGGTAATTATTTCATTGGCGTCGCCGGTTATGCAGGTGGGGGCACCGTCACTGGTGCAGCTTGCATTGATGTCCATTTGCACGTTAATCGCCGTGGCCGTTGCCTGCTGGATGCCCTTATTGGCCTGGGTTCCCGCACCCGAACATGTTGTAGCCAGCGCCCAGTTTCCCGTTGTGTAATTGGGATTGTAACCGGCCATTCCAATTTCCATAGCCATGAGATCGAGGGCCGGTTTGAGGTCCTGCTGGGCCGTGACCTTTCTTTCAATGCCCGAGGTGGAGCGTTGGGCGACATTGACGGCCATGTAGATGGAGCCCAGGAGGAGCATCCCCACGGCCATTCCAACCAACAGTTCCACAAGGGTGACGCCTTTTCTATCTTTCATTGGCAAGTTCCTGCACTGCATGTCGTTCAGCTGCTGAAGGCTTGTTGCCTTGTCACGATGAGGCTTTCGGAGATACCCGTAGTGTTTCCTGTCCAGGTGACGCGGATGGTAACGCGCCAGACATTGGTGGCGACGCTGGTGATAGTTGTCGTCACATTAAATTGTGCATCTCCCGATGCCTGCGCCGTTGTCCCGCCGCCGGCGAAGACGGGGGTCGGCCCCGTAGTTCCCGTGTTAACGGTATTGTTGCTATTCATGATCCAAACTTCCTGCCTCTGGAGCTCCTTATAAAGGATGCCTGCTGCCCGGCCCATGTAATCAGCCCGGCCTGCCGTCTTCCAAGCCGCCGGCTGGAGGGACATTATCGCCATGACCGCGATGGTTGTGAGGAACATGGCGATGACCACTTCCAGGAGGCTAATACCACGGCTGCTACGCAAAACGCCCCTTTGCTTCGCCGGGGGGCTCATTTTATAGGATAGCGAAAGTGACATGCGTCCTCCCGGTAGCATTGCTGGTGATGGTGGCCGTGGAACCGCGGCTGTTTCCCAGGACAACGTTTCCCCAAGAAGTGGTTCCCCGCGTCTGAAAAGTAATGATATTACTCCCGGTTCCACCATAATTCACACTATTGATCGTCAGATTCGCTCCAAATGCGTTGGGGCGCTTTGTAGCCATGTCGGTAGTAGTTCCGTTAGCGTTGATCCTGGTGATGGTGTAGCTGTTGACGTCCGTATTTATGGTTATGCGGTAGGTCATTCCTTCCGCGACGGCCCTCTGTTTGGTATTTGCCATATCGGAAGCCATATCCCGGGCGGCGGTGCGCAGGTTGGAGTTATTGACATATCTCTGAAAGGTAGATGCCGCAATGGTTCCCATGATGCCCAAGATCGCGATCACGATGATCAATTCGATGAGAGAAAAACCACGCCGATTATTCATCTTTTCCCTGCGCATACCAATCACACCGTCCTGTTTAGATGACCATCATTATAGGCCAGTTAAAAAAGGAAATCAAGACATAGTCAAATCACCGAACTATCGGAAAAACCTGGAGCAGCTCCCGATTTTCAGCTTTTTTCTGTCCCGTGATTATAAGATAATTCTTCTTGTCTTATAAAGTCAATAGATGTCTTACAGTTAAAGAGTGATCCACCTCACACACTATGAGTGATCTACTTCACAATTCATCAGAATGGCACGGGATACTGGGGCAGGCAGGCCATGTCCTCGGCCGGATAGGGGATCAGGAGGGAAAGAAGATCCTCCCGGCAACCGTTCTCAGGATCGAGCCAGACGGCCTGAGCCGCCTTGGGAACAATTACAGGCATGCGATCGTGGATGGCTGCCAGCATCTGATTGGCTTTGGTCGTGATGATCGTGCAGGAATGAACGGGGCGTCCCTCCGGGGACGTCCAGGTTTCATAAAGACCGGCAAAACCGCAGGGCTGCCCGGAACGGAGGTGAATGAACCAGGGCTTCTTTGCCGGACCGTCCGTTTTTTGCCACTCGTAAAAGCCATCGGCGACGATGAGACAGCGGTGCTTCCTGAAGGCGTGGCGGAAACTGGGTTTATCGGCGACGGTTTCCGCCCGGGCGTTGATCAGCCGGTTGCCGATGGCGGGGTCTTTAGCCCAGGAGGGTATGAGCCCCCAGCGGAATTCCACCAGGCGGTTCACCTGATCCCGGATGACGGCGGCGATCTGCTGACCGGGGTAGATATTATTGCTTCGCCGGTATTCACAGGCGATATCGCCGATGTCAAAGGACGTCACAATCCCGGATAAATCCGTCAGCAA
>Ga0247842_10001644_pt1 | contig 36310 bp, 30 predicted proteins | sample LaCruzMarch2015__3_FD_192411 | JGI IMG/M metagenome (GOLD analysis project Ga0247842, IMG submission 192411) | Freshwater microbial communities from meromictic Lake La Cruz, Castile-La Mancha, Spain - LaCruzMarch2015_19m | ecosystem: Environmental > Aquatic > Freshwater > Lake | place: Spain...
CGATTTGCTCCTTAAAAGAATGGTACTAAATGAACCAATTCGTTTATCCATGAGCATTTCGGAGGGATAACTAAACGCCTATACCTATTAAATTAATATGAACAGTTTTCTGGCCACTTTTGAAAGATTGAAGGGTGCGTAAGTTAAGATCAAAACCTGAGAGCAATGATGATGGATAAGTTCTGTGTTGAACCCTATCAGTCAAATGGTTGTTCCGTCTGGTTATGGATGCTCTTTTAATTATACTGTCAGTGCATTAAAAGGTTGTTAAAGTTGAAATTGTTGCGAATAGCGCTTTAAAGGACAAAACGATGTTGAATAAATTTCTGTCTCGGTTTGGAGGTATTACTAATCTTTGTTATTATTGTACTGATAAGGCTTTCGTCTTATTTAAGAAGCATCCGGTTTTGGAGTATTGGATGATTGCTAAGAAGATACACTTCTCGCGTGGCTTAGGTCCCTCATGCAGTTTTTTTGAACATGTCATTGTTAAATTCATTGTAAAAAATAGCCGAGGATTGATTTAATGATGAATAATTTTCAAAATTCAACAATGGAAAGTTGGTCCAACCCCCTTTTATCTATATGCATTCCAACCTATAACAGGGGAGAATATCTAAGGAAAACCTTGAATAGCATTCTGACGGGAGAGATTGATAATTCATTCGAAATTGTAGTCTCAGATAACTGTTCATCAGATAATACGAAGCAAATTGTTGAAGACTTTCAGAAAAGATTTTCGAATATTAAATATAACCGTAATGAGAAAAATATTTTTGATAAAAATTTCCTAAAGGTCCTTGATTTAGGATCTGGTGAATTTTTAAAACTAATTAATGATACATTAATTTTTAAACAAAACAGTCTTTCTTTAATGAAAGATTTAATCAAGAAATCTAAAAAAGACAAAGCAATATTATTTATGTCAAATAATTACTGGGGACATAAAAGCACAATTGTAGAGTGTACAAATTTAAACCAATTTATTAATGAAGTTTCTTATGTAATCACTTGGATTGGTGGATTTGGTATTTGGAAAGAGGACTATTTAAATATAAAGGAAAAAGACAGGTATGCTGATTATCAATTATTACAAACCGATCTATTATTGCAAAATTTTTTAGTCAGAAAAAAGGTCGTTGTGAGTAACGTAGAGTTTTGCAAAGTTCAGACAATAGCGAAGAAAGGAGGATATAATTTTGTAAAGGTTTTTGTTAATAATTATCTTAGTCTTCTAAAGATTTTTGTTAAAAGTAACAATATATCTAATAAGAATTATATTAATGAGAAGAGAAGATTATTATTTTATCATGTAATCCCTATTATTTGTTCTCAGTTGTTTACAAATGATAAATCGAGTTACCAACTGGATGGTTTTTTCAAAACGCTTTCCAAATTTTATAATTTTTTTGAAATTGGTTTCATCCTACCGGTCGGCGCTGTTTATTACTTTCTTAGAAAAGGATATCATTCTATCAAGCCATCAAAAGATTTGACAAAGTAAAGAACGTTATTGAATATTGAAATTGATTTAATAACACCTATGGCTAGCCTAAAAATTCCTTTAATCTATAAGATAGCGGTGTTGTTATGCCTGTTTGGATTTGCTTTTCCAATCTATGGGTTTCCGCTAATAGGATATTTTAAGTTAACATTCTGGCGGATTGGGCTTTTTATTTTAGTAATCTTACTCCCTTTCTATTGGCCTGGATCTTTAACGAATCGAAAGAGTACAATTATTCTATTTTATGCCTTTGTTTTTTTTATTGCGAGATCTTGGTCGTACTTTTTTTCCTCGTACGAAGGAAAAATTATTTCTCAATTAGTATGGTATTTTGAAGGAATAATTTATTTACTTATAATATTTGCGCTAGCTAATAGATATAAGAACATGTTTATGTTTTATATTAGAAGTTCTTTTTTCATTGGTTTTTTATCAATTGGTCTTATTTTTTTACAATTTATTTTAGCAAGATATGGACAGCTTTTTAAACTGCCATTTTCAGAATCTTCATTTGGTATTAGTGTAAATTTTCGTGCCTGGACATATCCACTTTATGGTGGTCGTATTATAGGATCTTTTTTTGAACCAAACATGGCTGGAACGATGTGTGCATTGTTCTATGTTTTCTTTTTCCCATTATTCTTTTTGCCAAGTGAGAACAGGGTTGTTAACAAACATTTACTGTTTATCTCATTAGTGATATGCCTGCTTGCACTATATAGCACAGGATCCCGACAATCGTTCTTAAGCGTAGTAATTATTTCAATTATTTTTATATTAATTAAAAAGGGGAATCCAATTTCAAGTCTACGAACAAAAATTCTTAGGTACTTCACCATTTTATTTTTTACTCTTGGAGTATTGTATATCGGGGGTTTATTTTCGAAATTCATTACGCCATTCGGAGAAACTCAGGAAAATGTAATACTACGAAGCCATATTGATGAAACCGTTGTTGACAATTCAAAACATGGAAATCCTTATTATCCTCGTAGTTATTTCTATCATCTGATATTAAGTAAGCTTAAAGTAGAAAATATTCCATTCGGTGAGGGAGAGGGTTCCTCAACTCAAGCCGGAGTTATTACGGTTCATAATGCCTTTTTAATTACCTTATTTGAAATGGGGGTGGTAGGACTTTTCTTGCTAATCACTTTTTTGGGTATATTTTTAAAATCAACATGGATTAGTTATAAAAGGTATCGAGGCAATCCTAATGTCCTTTACTGTTTATCAAGTGTATTTGTTGTAATAGCATGGATTATTTTAATTTTTATTAATTGGGCACAATTGAACCAATCGGTGAGTTATTTTTTCCTTGCTTATCCTATTATCAGCTTAATTCATTTAAAAAGTTGATAACCAATTATAAATTGTTACAATGTTTCTATTATGAAAAAAGCCCTAATTACAGGAATTACCGGTCAGGATGGGTCCTACCTGGCAGAATTGCTTTTAGCTAAAGGCTATGAAGTTCATGGTATTGTTCGCAGGATTGCAATAGAGGATCCCACCCATTTAATGTGGAGAATACATAAAATCTATAAAGAAATCATACTTCATTCGGCCTCAATTGAAAGCTATCCAAGTCTTTTTAAAGTTGTAAATAAAATACAGCCTGATGAATGCTACCACTTGGCTTCCATGAGTTTCGTAAGCTACTCATTTGAAGATGAATTTTCAACACTTTACACCAATATTAATGGCACACATTACATGTTATCTGTAATCAGGGAGGCATGTCCTTCCTGTAAATTTTATTTTGCCGGTTCAAGCGAAATGTTTGGAAAAGCAAATGAAGTGCCTCAAACCGAAAGCACAAAATTCCATCCAAGATCACCTTATGGTATTTCAAAAGTGGCTGGTTTTGATTTAACAAGAAATTATAGGGAAGGATACAATTTATTTGCCTGTAATGGGATATTGTTCAATCATGAATCTCCAAGGAGAGGTTTTGAATTCGTGACCCGCAAGATTACTTCACACGTGGCAAAGATCAAACTAAAAAAACTTGAAAAGTTAGATCTTGGAAATCTTAATGCAAAACGGGATTGGGGTCACGCGAAGGACTATGTTAAAGCAATGTGGTTGATGCTTCAGCAAGAAATTCCTGATGATTATGTCATTTCCACAGGTATAACACACAGTGTTGAGGAATTCTGTGCGCTTGCTTTCAGCATTGCAGGATTAAATTACAGAGACTTTGTTACAATAAACCCGCTCTACTTTAGACCTGCTGAAACTGATTTACTTATGGGAAATCCAGCAAAGGCCAAACAAAAACTTGGTTGGGAAAGCACCATAAAGTTTGAAGAACTGGTTAGGGAAATGGTGGAAAACGATTTGGAAATAGAAAGCAGGAACTAATTTTAAATTTATGTCCAAAAACAAAAGAATCGCTATTGATGCAAGGGCTATTGCAAACAGCGGGACAGGATTGTGCAGTTATACCGATGGTATAATTAAATCCTGTATAAAATTTGAAAATAATTATGATTTTGTATTTATTATTCAAAAAGATGATCCATACATTGAAACTTTAACCACTTCTTCGAGAATTTTAATACTGGAAACTACCATTAGGAAAGGCGATAAATTCAGAAGGGATTTGTGGCAGCAATTTACATTACCAAGGATCCTGGATAAGCACGCTATTGATTTGTATCATGGATTGGATTATGCAATACCATTCGGTAAAACCAAGTTTAAGAAAGTAGTTACCTTACATGATACTGCGGTTTTTACAGAATACGATGGAAGACAGTTATTGTTTAAAAAGATACTAAGGCTAAATTTCAAATTTGCGGTTAAATATTGTGATCAAATCATTACGGATTCTAACTTCTCAAAAGATGAAATTATAAAACATTTTCCTAATTCAAAGGATAAAGTAACTATGATACAGTTGGGGATAAATGAAATATATATAACACAAAAAATTGAAGCATTGAATCTAAATGTATTGAAAAAAACAAATCATTGTAAAAATTACTTACTGTATTATGGGGGATTTCGGAAAAACAAAAATGTTGAACTTCTTTTACATGCATTTGATTTACTCAAAAATGATTCTGATCTCAAGTTAATTTTAGTCGGAAATCCGGGTGATGCAGAAATGGGATTAAAAGCACTTGTTAATTCATTGAATTTGGATGAACGTGTAATTTTTTATGGATTCGCGACGGAAGAGGAGCTTGTAACCTTACTCGACAATTGCAGATTATTTGTTTTCCCATCGTTATTTGAGGGCTATGGATTACCAGTGCTGGAAGCAATGACAAGAGGTGCCGCAATTGTTTGTTCCAATAAAGCTTCTTTACCGGAAATAGGCGGAAATTCTATTCATTATTTTAACATCAACTCACCTGAGTCTTTAGCCCAGGAAATTCAGTATGTTCTCAACAACGAAAATTATTATAATAAACTAAAAATTATGGCTAAGGAAAGAAGCCAGCTTCTAACCTGGGAAAGTTCGTCACGGAACTTACTGGCAGTTTATGATTCGCTGCTAACCTCTGAGCCAGTTAATAAATGAATGTAGGCGTTGTTTTATTAAATTGGAACGGGGGAGAATTTACAATTCCCTGTATTCAATCATTATTAAATGGATCAAGGGTTCCAGAAAAAATTGTAGTTGTTGATAATGGCTCATCTGATGGATCTCAGGATGAGATTGAAATTTTGTTTCCTGGTGTATGTCTCATCAAGAATTCCTTTAATAATGGATTTGCGGGTGGTTGTAACCAGGGAATTGAATATTTGTTAGCTCAAAGAGTCGATTTTGTCTGGGTTTTGAATAATGATACGTTGGTCGATAGGGAATGTCTTGATATTATGTTAAAAATCGCGGTTGAACATCCATCAATTGCTGGGTTTTCGGGTAAAATATTTTATGAAAACCCCGATAATGAAGTTTGGTATGCAGGGGCATACAGGCACCCTTTGCATTTGGGAATTAAACACATACATAAAAATGACAATGAAAAACAGGATACTGAGTTTTTAGAGGTTGAATTTATTTCGGGATGCTGTATGTTTGTACATGCAGATATGTGGTTGAAACATGGAGGGTTTATTGAAAAATACATTGCTTATTCTGAAGATAATGAATGGTGCTGGAGATTGTCTAATAGCAATGAAAAGTTCCTATATATCCCAAAGGCAATTTTATGGCATCGGTTATCGTCCAGTGTAAAAAAGAATTTTGGAAAAAAGAATGGAAGTGTATCCCAACGTACCTGGTATTTATTAAATAGAAACCATTTATGGACAGTTCGTAGGCACTGCAATCGAAAATTCATAATCGCAGCAATATTTTTTAATTTGTTGATCGTAATGAAAAAAGTGACGATTTTTATATTTACAATGGATTTTAAAACAGTAAAGTCATATTTAAAGGGCAGTATCCAAGGGCTATTTTCAGAACTGCCAGTGCCATTAAAATTTGAGCACCATAATAAAAAATAAATTTTCAAAAATGAAGAGAAAGCGAATTATTATTTTGGCACATCAGGGATTAGTCGACTTGTTAATGGCAATACCATTGCTTGAGAGTTGTTAAAGGTCGTTGGCTTGGAAAATTTGGTCAATGTGATTTTGTATACCCGGATAAATTGCATAAAGTTGATGAGTATCTCGAATATGCTAAAAAAGCGGGTTTCTCCATACCTCAAAAACCAAATATAATTGTTAAGATAAGTCCAGAAAAAGTAAACAGGTTGAAGAATATATATTTAGGGGCAATACCTAACGCGAAATGGATTGCATTGGCTCCTGGTTCAGGTGATTCATATAAACAATGGTCTCCCCAAAATTTTATTGAATTGGGTCATCTTTTATTGGATCATTCTAACGATTTAAAAATTGCTATTATTGGCAGTAATAACGAAATGGATTTGTTGACCCAGATTTATTCCGGACTCAATAAAGAAAGATGTGTAATTATTAACTCCCTCGGCATAATTGATTGCATAGCATTACTTAAAAGTTGCAGTTGTATGGTTGTAGCTAACGCAGGCTTGTCACATCTGGCTGCTGCTGCTGACATTCCAATAGTTGGACTTCAGGGCCCATCAAATCCAGCCTATTGTGGCCCATTTAGTAAGGAATTCAGGTCAATTCGTGTAAACCTGAGCTGTTCTCCCTGTGATAGCGAATATTATCGTTTTGGTTGTGGTGATCCGATGTGCATGAGCTTAATTACGTCTTCTGATGTATTTAATGCAGTGTTACAAAGTATAAACGGTGATCCTTGTCCTCCGGTGCCCTGGTTTGAAAGAAAAATAATCAATCAGGAGGTTTTGCTCAACAGGCATATATTATCATGAAAATTTCAATTCTGACTCCGGCGTTAAACAGCTCCCTAACCATAAGCGACTGTATAAAATCAATATATAAACAATCATATGCTTTTGTTGAACAAATAATTATCGATGGAAAATCAACAGATAACACCCTTGACATAATCGTATCAATGCCCAATAGCATTTCTGCCATTCTTTCCGAACCTGACAATGGTCTGTACGATGCAATGAATAAGGGTATTAAGTTGGCGACAGGCGATGTAATAGGGATTCTCAATTCCGACGATCTTTATATTGATGATCATGTTTTGCAGGATGTAGCAGATCTGATGGTGAAGACTAGGGCGGACAGTCTTTTTGCTGACTTGTATTATGTGCGAGCTGACAATACAGAAAAGATACTCAGATACTGGAAAACTAAGGAGTTTGTGCCTGGCTCTTTCGCCAGGGGATGGCATCCGCCACATCCCACTTTTTTCGTTCGGAAGGAAGTTTATAACCGGTTTGGTGTTTTTGATACGAGCTTAAGAGTTTCTGCTGATTTTGAGCTGATGCTCCGGTTCCTCGAAAAACACCGGATCTCCACCTGCTATCTTCCACGACCCATTTTAAAAATGCGACATGGTGGTCAAAGCAGTGGTTCCCTTAAAAACATCATCACTGGCAATATAAACTGCTATAAGGCTTTTAAAAAAAATGAACTGAAGATCAGTCCATTTTATATTTTCTACAGGGTCATGCCAAAGATCATACAAATATTGAATCCCACCAAAACGTGACAAATACGCAACGCATATTTATATGAGTTTTTCAACATTCAACAGCTTTCAGGATTTCATCTTAGGGAATATAGACCTGAAGTTAATTTTCTGTTTCAGCCTGGCTTTCATTATCTGCTTTTTTCTGATACCCTCTATTGTCGAGATTGCCAAGGCAAAATCGCTGTTTGACGAACCGAATAGCAGGACGTCTCATATTCAAAAAACGCCAACACTTGGAGGGCTCGCCATATTTAACGGGGTTGCCATATCACTGCTTATTTTTTTTGATTTCAGTGATTTTCCGAAATTCCAGTACACGATTGCGGGACTCATGATCATCTTCTTCACAGGCTTTAAAGACGATATTATTGGCATTACACCATTCAGGAAACTACTGGCCCAGTTACTTGCTGTGTTTATTACAATTGTCTTTGGCCGTATCCAAATTACTAACCTCCATGGCTTCCTAGAGGTGTCGGAGCTTAATTATCACCTGGGGCTCTTGATTACTGTCATAACTATCATCGGCATCACCAATTGTTTTAATTTAATGGACGGGATTGACGGTCTTTCAGCTAGTCTTGGGATACTGGTATCAATCACCTTTGGTGTTTGGTTTTACCTTGTTGGAGAATACAACTGGGCGATCATGTCGGCGGCGCTGGTTGGCTCTTTATTGGCCTTTTTCTTTTTCAATGTGTACGGAAAGCAAAATAAAATCTTTATGGGTGATACCGGGGCATTGCTTCTGGGGTTCATCATGGCCGTGATGGCCATCAAGTTCAACGAGCTTAATATAACCCTTAGTGGTCCCTGGGCCATACAAGCTGCGCCGGCGGTATCCATTGGCATTATGATGATCCCCATTTTCGATACCCTTCGTGTATTTCTTACGCGCATATTCAAAAACAGGTACCCTTTTACTCCCGATAAAACACATATACACCATTATTTGCTTCAGCTTGGGTTGACTCACTTTCAATCAACCCTGGTAATATTCCTTGCGAGCATTGGTTTTATTGCCGTTTCGTGGTATCTGCGATTCCTTACGGTGGCATGGCTGTTATTCGTTCTTTTCAGTTTAGCGGCATTTTTATCGTACATTCCCATATGGCTGGTCGATAGAAAAAGAAATAAATAGAATTCCTGCAATTCACAATCAATTCAAAACTGTTTTTCGTCCCTGAGTTCATTCTTTACAAATCCTGAATATATAATGTTAGCTATATCAAAATCAAGCCGATGCCGTGTCTTAATAACTGGCGGAGCAGGATTTATCGGCAGCAATCTTGTTGAACACTTTTTAGCAAATTATGATGTCGTTTGCCTGGACAACCTGAGCACGGGTTTTTTTACGAATGTCGCCGAGTTTATAGAAAATCCACACTTTTCATTCATCGAAGGGGATATCCGTGACCTCGATACCTGTCGAATGGCAATAAGGGGCTGTGATTATGTTTTTCACCAGGCAGCGCTGGGAAGCGTTCCGCGGAGTGTAAATGACCCGATTGCTACCAACGCATCCAACATTGATGGTTTCCTGAACATGTTGGTGGCTGCCAGGGATGAAAAGGTTAAACGTTTCATTTATGCTGCCTCCTCTTCAACTTATGGTGACTCGATTGAGCTACCAAAGGTTGAATTCAGGATCGGAAGACCTTTATCACCCTATGCTGTTACCAAATATGTGAATGAGCTCTATGCAAATGTTTTCACTCAACTTTATGGTTTGGAAACGATCGGGCTGCGATATTTCAATGTTTTTGGGAAACGGCAGCGTCCTGATGGGGCATATGCAGCAGTAATCCCAATTTGGGTAAGGATGCTTATAAATCATCAACAACCGGTTATAAATGGAGATGGTAACTATAGTCGTGATTTTACATATATTGAAAATGTTATTAAGGCCAACGAACTTGCAATGCTCACTCCCTTTCAGACAATCCTCGAACGATTGAAAATGTATCGTATCGAAATGAATTTGGAGAAAGTGCCTGACTGTATATTTAACATTGCTTATGGCGGAAATATTACGCTGAATGAGTTATTTCTGGCACTACGTGAGAACCTGTCCAGGTACGATGATCAAATTGAAAAAATCGACCCGGTTTATGGGCCAAACAGGAATGGTGATATTCCGCATTCACAAGCCAGCATAAAAAAAGCCTCCCTGGTACTCAATTACAATCCGGCAATTGAGGCTCGAAAAGGATTTGAAATGGCAGCAAGTTGGTATGTGGAAAATCATAATAAACTTTCTCATTGAACACAATGTCGCGATTATGAGGTTACTAAACGCGAACAATTTCTGTTAACATTTCAATAAATGAGGTATTCAATAATAAAACATTTTATTCCAAAACTATTTTTGAATTATTTCAGCATAGGACATGAACGAAGTATTAAAACGAAGCGTAATATCCTGTCTTCCTTTTTCGTTAAAGGATTCAATATTATTATCTACATAGCAATTGTCCCAATTACCCTTCAATATGTAACAACTGTTAACTATGGGATTTGGTTAACTTTAAGTACCATCCTCAGCTGGGCCTCAGTTTTTGATCTGGGTCTTGGAAATGGGTTGAGAAATCGCTTCACGGAGGCTATTTCAACAGGGAAGCATAAGCTGGCTCGTGTTTATGTGAGTACGACTTATGCCATATTGCTAATAATCATTGTGCCTGTGTTTATAATTTTTATACCAATTAATTCATATTTAAATTGGTCAAAAATTCTCAATGCTGACGCTGGGCTTGCTGCTGAGTTGAATATGTTAACAATAATTGTTTTTGGTTTTTTTTGTTTTCAATTTGTTTTTCAATTGATTTTATCCATTCTATTGGCTGATCAAAAGCCAGCGTTAGCAGGTTTTATCAATATGATGAGTAATTTGATGGCACTTTTATTGGTATTCTTATTAAAGCAATTCACAACAGGTAATCTGATTTACCTGGGTCTAGTGATGGGTGGTGCCCCCGTAGTAATTCTTATGGCTTCAAATGTCTATCTTTTTAACAGTAAATATAAAATGTACAGACCGTCATTCAGATATATAAAATTTTCCTATGCGAAAGACCTGATTAACCTGGGGGGACAATTTTTTATCATTCAAATTGTTTATTTAATTATATATACTACTTCGAATATAATTATAACACAATTATTTGGGCCGGCTAAGGTTGTAACCTACAACATATCAATGAGATATTTTAATGTTACCGTGACATTTTTCAACATCTTAATTCTTCCATTCTGGTCTGCTTTTACAGAGGCTTATTGCAAGCATGACTATCCATGGATAAAAAACTCCATTCGCAGTTTATTAAGAATTTGGCTGCTGTTTACAATCCTGACTATTTTCATGGTTTTTGCAAGTGATTTTGTATATAGGATATGGGTTGGAAGTGAAATTATTGTACCATTTAGTATTACAATATTAATGGGTCTTTATGCTATATTGACGAATTGGAATAGCATTTTTACATATTTTCTCAATGGAATTGGTAAAATCAGAATTCAATTTTTCTACTCAGTATTTTTAGGCTTTATAACGATACCACTTACACTATATTTAGCAAATATAGTTGGAATAGAAGGAGTTATTTTAAGTACCTGTATTATACTAATAATAAATTCCTTTTGGGCGCCAGTACAATATTTTAAAATAATTAGCGGCAATGCCAATGGTATTTGGCTAAAGTAAATCTTAAGAAAACACAAAACTTAATTTACAGACTGACCATTATGATTGAAGGCGGAAAAAGAATTGTTGGAAAGGTTAGTAATTCTTACGGTATGCCTCCAATGATTACAATTATTACTATAGTGCTAAATGATGAAAAAGACATTAGAAAAACCATTGTTAGCATAGTAAATCAAAGGCACAATAATTTCGAATTTATTATAATTGACGGAGGCTCATGCGATAAAACAATTGAAATTATAAAACAATATGAACTAAAAATAGATTATTGGCGTAGTGAACCAGATGGTGGCATTTATTACGCTATGAATAAGGGAATTGAATTAGCCAATGGCCGGTACATTCTATTCATGAATAGTGGTGATGAGTTCTTTAGCAATGATGTTTTAACAAAAGTATTTCAAAAGCTTAACAGTGGAGCTGAAATTATTTATGGTAACACAGCGGTTGATTTTGGAGGTATTACCAGGGTAAATATCGCTGGTGAAGTAAATAGAACTAATACTATGCCTTTTTGTCATCAATCAGTGTTGGTCCGTACGGAAGTTTTACAAGCAAGAAAATTTGATGTAAATTTTATGATTTGCGCTGACAGGGATTTCTTTACCAAGTGTTTTTTTAATAATGTTCAGTTTTATTATATGAATATTATCATATCCAAAATAAAGGCTTTTGGATATAGTACACGCGAAAGTATTATTCATGTTAAGGAACAAAATAAAATTAGCCGGAGGTATGGAACTATTTCAAAGTTTGTAGCTTATAAGAAAATGGGAATTATTATATTCAGATATTTGTTGATAAAAGTGACTCCACATAAGCTTAGAATTTTATACCATACCTGGAATTCCGGGAAAAAGGAAATTGAAAGCATTTAAAAAGTATGTAAACTGCAGGAACCCAAAAATAATTTCTACAATAATCGAATAAGATTATACAATTTAAGCAGAATCAAGTCATTATTTTCATCCGTTACTAATAATAGCTGAATCTCCTTTTTTTATGCTGAAAGAGCAACCCGAAAAACCTGTTATGATTTCGTCGAATGAATTGGTAACAGTAATTATTACTACTTTTAACAGGATAGATTATTTAAAAACTTGCATATCATCGATTATTAAGCAAACATGTACAAACCTTGAAATAATTGTTATCAGCGATGGTAAAGACGCAGATGCAGAAGCACTTATTGAGGATTTTAACGATTCGCGAATTTCTTATTATGAACTGACGCATTCGGGATTACCTGCAATCGGCAGAAACTTTGGAATTTCTGTTGCCAATGGTTCTTATTTTGCCTTTTGCGATGATGATGATTGTTGGATGCCCAATAAAATCGAGAGACAATTATATAAAGTATCAAATAGCAGCAGCGCCATAGTACATTGTGATACACTGCTCATGAATAGCTCAAATGAAATTATTCAAAGGGAAAAAAATGGTGTAATTATAATTGCAAATTTTATTGAAAAATATATTTCACGATTTAAATTTTTCATATATACAAAAAATAATGTCACATTATCAAGTATTTTGGTCCGGGCCAGTATGTTAAAAGATGTCCGGTTTGCTGAGCAAATGCATTTAAGAGGAAGCGAAGATTACTATTTTATTTTAAAAGCAGTACACTCGTGCACTTTAAGTTATTTAGACGAAAAGTTGGTATGTTATCGCAAGCATGACAGCAATATAAGTAATTCGAGAAAAGATGGATATGAAAGATCATTAATAATTTTACGGACGTTACGCCAGGAACATAGAATTAAACTATTTTTTTACTTTTTAGGAGAACTAGTTTACAATTTAAAACTTTTATTTCTCACACTGAGGGTTAAATGAAATTGATATCAACACAAACCGAAAAGTATTTTAACTTCAGCAACTATCTGATTACTGCAAGTATCCTCTCATTATGCAGCAGATTCGAATTATTGTCATTTATACGGGTGGGGGATCTTTTATTGGGATTAGGTGTAATAATATTTATTGTACAAGTGATACGCGGAAAAAGAATTGAAAATTCGAAGTTATCCTTTTTAGTTTTATTATTATTATTTTCCTTTGTTATATCTGTAATTCTTGGAGGTCCAATCGCACTAATTTTGAAAATTTTGTTTTTTAAAAATTTTGTGCACGATTTTATTGCCATTTCTATAAGCCTGATAGTGGCATATTTTTATGTCACTGAACCTGATAATGATTTTTCGGAATCAATTAAATTATTGGCATTCTATTTCATTATAATTATATGTAGCGTATTGTTCATAAAGCTCATTGGTAAAAGCGATGAATTTACATATTTTGAAGGAACGAGTTTGAGATTCTGTTTTATGTCAAAGAATCCTAATCAATTCGCATTATTAATGTTGCCAGCGCCATTTGTCTATTTTTATCATATTAAAAAAAACCGTAGTATTTATATAAAGATATTTTATTCATTATGTCTGATTTTGAGTGTTTACGTTGGAAGTACAACCAAAAGTGATGCTTTAATTATAGCATGGGGAGTTGCATTTTTATTCTTTTTAGCACAATTCTTTTATTATGCTGACATTAAACGGAGAACATTCTTGCTTATTTCAATAACAATTGTTGGAACACTGGCATTTGTAATCAATTTAATAAGCCTGGAGAAGATAACTTATTATATAGAATCAATTTCAATTAGCAGTCTGCAGGGAAGTGACAGGATTAACCTGTGGATGAATGCGATTAAAGCAACAGTTTATTCTCCCATATGGGGATTGGGCCCGGGGTCCTATTCCGGTGTTGTTAAACCCTTTCAGCAACGCGAAGCACATAATATAATTTTGGACATTTTGATGTATGGTGGATTACTAAATTTAACAGTATTTATTTTATTACTGTCGGAAGTTATTAAAAATCTGATAAAAAAGCATGTGTATATAATGCTCTACATGGTAGTAGCAATAATTGTATTTTCATTCTTTCATTTTATTTTGAGACAACCCTACTTTTTAGTTATTATATTCATGGGATATAAAATAGCAAACATTGAAGGGAATGTTAAGCAAACGCAATAACAACAATGTGTGGCATTAATGGGGTAATTTTTCAAGGCAACTTTGCCGACATCGATATTAAGCAACAGTTGGATAAAATGAATTCAAAAATAATTCACAGGGGCCCTGATGAAGAAGGTTTTTTTGTTGAGTCTGGTCAACTGTTTTCAATTGGTATGGGAATGCGGAGATTATCTGTAATAGATTTGATTTCGGGCAATCAGCCCATATTTTCTCCTGATAAAAAAAAAGTAATTTTGTTCAACGGTGAGATTTATAATTATAAAAAGTTAAAAAAGGATTTGGAACAATCGGATGAAGAATTTTACACAAAAGGAGATACAGAGGTAATATTAAAACTTTATGAAAAGCACGGGGTAGCTGGTTTCAGGTTTTTAGACGGGATGTTTGCCTTTTGCATTTATGATAAATCCATTGAAAAAGTATTTATTGCAAGAGATTATTTTGGAGAAAAACCGTTATATTATGCTTCAATAGATAATAAATTTTTATGGGCGTCAGAGCTTAAATCCTTAATATCCTGTCTTAAAACAAAACCAGCCATATCAAAGGCAGGTCTGAATTTATTTCTTTCATTGACCTATATCCCGGCACCGTTTACAATTTATGAGAATATTGAAAAGCTCTCTCCGTATCATTATATTGAATATGACCTAAGAACATTTCAATATTCAATAGCAAAAATTAATGACATGGAATCGTTGCCTAAAATCAACTTGTCTTTTAATGAAGCAAAAGCAGAAGTAAAACAAAAAGTATTTGAAAGTGTTGAAACCAGAACAGTTTCTGATGTTCCTATCGGTACATTTCTATCCGGAGGGGTTGATTCTTCTATCGTTTCATTATGTGTTTCAGCCTTAAATAATACTAAAATTGATACATTTTCAATTGGTTTTGAGAAGACCGAATTTGATGAATCAGAAAAAGCAAGAGTGGTATCGAAATTAATTGGCAGTACCCATCACGAGTTCATCGTAAATAGTGCAATGTTAAAAACTAACATTGATGACATCATTTTAAATTTTGATGAACCATTTGCCGATTCATCTGCATTGGCAACATACCTTGTTTCAAAAAAAACACATGATTTTGTAAAAGTAGCGTTAACGGGAGACGGAGGAGATGAAGTTTTCGGGGGGTATAATAAATATTTTATTGGACGATTGAATTATAAATATACTACGTTCATCCCATGTTTTCTTCATAATTCTCTTCTCAAAGTGACTGAAAGAATATTTCAGACACAAGATGATGACAGGGGATTTAGATTTAAACTAAGGAAGTTGATTAATGCTATCGACTACGGTGATAATTTTTACTGGGATATTATTTCATTAGGGTACCTCACAAAGGAGCTGCCTGGAATCCTCAATACGGCATTGATTAAAGATAATCACTTTGGATACTATAAGCGTTTACTAAATCTTCCTAAACCAAAAAACCTGAGTGATTTCAAGCAGGTTGATAAATGTATCAGCCTGGAAGGTGATATGCTGGTTAAAGTTGATAGAACCAGTATGCTTAACTCATTAGAGTGCAGGGCACCTTTTTTAAATAAATCATTATGGGAATTTACAAACAGCTTGCCTGAAAATTACCTTATCAATGGTTGGAAGAAAAAACACATTTTAAAAGAAGCATTTAAAGAACATTTTCCTGAAGGATTTCTTGAACAATCAAAGAAAGGATTCGGAGTTCCGGTAGGAGATTGGTTAAGAACGGACTTACGATGTGAGTTGGAAAAGTATATTGAGGAAAAACTTTTAATAACACAGGGAATATTCAAGGTTGAAAAAATCAGAGAGGTAGTGATTGGCCACCTTAATGAAAAAAGAGACAGTACTTTTAAAGTCTGGACTTTTTTCTGTTTTCAAAAATGGTATTTTAACATTTTTATTTCAATTTGAAAAAGCTTATACGTATTACGACTGTTCCGGAATCATTGAACAAATTACTTGATGGCCAACTGTCTTTTATGAAGCAGTATTACGAGGTTATTGCTGTTTCGTCTGGTGGAGAACAACTTGAGTTGGTTAAGACTAGGCAGGGGGTTAGAGTCCATTCTGTAGAAATGAGTCGCAAAATTACTCCCTTAAACGATTTGGTAGCGCTTTTTAAGTTATTGATTTTCTTACTAAAGGAAAAACCCTTTATAGTTCACACACATACTCCAAAGGCTGGAGTGATCGGAATAACAGCTGCGTGGCTGGCACGAGTACCAGTACGCTTGCACACCGTGGCAGGCCTGCCTTTACTGGAGGAAACCGGCTTAAAAAGAATGATGCTTAACATAATTGAAAAGTTTACCTATGCAATAGCTACCAAAGTTTATCCTAATTCACATGGATTGCAAAAAATCATTCTTCAAAATCATTATACCGATCCCGGGAAAATAAATGTAATCCTTAATGGCAGTTCAAATGGCATCAATACCAGGGAATTTTCCGACAATTCGGTAGATCCCGGTAGTTTACAGGATCTGAAGAAAAACCTTGTGTTATCAGATTTGGATTTCATTTACTGTTTTATCGGACGAATGGTGAAGGACAAGGGAATCAATGAATTAGTTGAAGCATTTGTCCAATTGTATTCTGAAAATCAGAAAACGCGTCTTATTTTGGTTGGACCATTCGAAAATGATTTGGATCCTTTATTGCCAAGCACGACTAAATCGATCTGTTCCCATCCGGGAATACGCTTTATCGGTTTTATTAATGATGTACGACCCTATTTGGCAATAAGCCAGGTCCTTGTTTTTCCAAGCTACCGGGAAGGATTTCCAAACGTTGTGATGCAGGCAGGGGCAATGGGGGTTCCATGTGTGGTGTCGGATATTAATGGGTGTAATGAAATTATTGATGATGGAATAAACGGAATAATTATCCCGGTCAAGAATAGCAACGCAGTGCTTAAGGCAATGAGGGAAATGATCAATCAACCCGAACAACGGCTGCAGATGGCGAAAGTGTCAAGGGAGATGATCGTCAACCGGTATGACCAACATGAAGTATGGAGAGCAATATTACAACAATACAAGGAGTTTGAAAAAGATAGTGTAGTGGTTTCTCAAGATTGCTGATAATTTATTATTAAAAGTAAAGCGGGAATAACTCTCTATCTGTAGAAATAGAATTTTTATGAAAAAAAATATTTTAGAATACTTTATCAGAACGGTTGAAATATCGCCGCAAAAGACAGCTGTGATTGAAGAAAATAACCACATTTCCTTTTTTGATTTAAATAATAGATCAAAAGATCTTGCCGGTAAAATTTGCCAGGCTATCAACTGGAATTTTAACCGGCCTGTAGCTGTTTTTCTTCCAAAGACAATTGATAGCATTGTTGCAGATATTGCAATCACATACTCTGGAAATATATACATGAATCTTGATATAAAATCACCCAGCCTGCGTCTCGCAAATATATTGGAACTCATAAAACCTGAATTAGTAATTACCTGTGAAAAGCACACTGACATTATAAAAGATTGTAATTTATTGATACCAATTCTTCTCATTGAGAATATCAATGTGCAGTATAATAATTCCGATGGTTTTATTGAGGAAAGATTGGCTGGTATGATTGATACGGATCCGCTATGCATAATAAATACCTCTGGTTCTACTGGTACGCCCAAAGGGGTTGTTCTCAATCACAGGAGTTTTATTGATTTTACGGAATGGGCAATCGAGACACTCATTATATCAGAATACGAAGTGATAGGTTCACTGTCTCCTTTGGTATTCGATATTTACAGCTTTGAGTTGTGTATGTTAATGGCAAAAGGAAGCACAATCGTCTTACTGCCTGAATCTTTTTCACCATTTCCCGCGAAAATTCTTAACCTGGTTCAGGAAAAACATATTACATTTCTCTTTTGGGTGCCAACAATTATGGTGAATATTGCCAATATGGATTTACTGCGCAAGATCACCTTGCCAGAATTGAAAACTGTTTGGTTTGCTGGAGAGGTATTCCCAACCAAACAGTTTAATTATTGGCGGAGACATTTGTCTGGCATAAAATTTGTCAACCTTTATGGCCCTATTGAAATAACCCTTGATTGTACTTATTTTATTGTTGACAGGGAGATCCCTGATCATGAACCAATTCCAATCGGTTTTCCCTGTCGTAATACAGACATTTTAATATTGAATGACAAAAGTGAAATTGCACGTAAAAATGAAGAAGGCGAATTATGTGTAAGGGGGACTTCACTTGCCATGGGCTACTATAACAACCCTGAAATGACAGCTGCTGCATTTGTTCAAAATCCGCTTAATATTGCTTACCCTGAGATTATTTATCGTACCGGGGATATCGTCTTTAAAAATGGATTTGACGAAATTGTTTTTAAAGGACGTAAAGACAGCTTGGTGAAACATATGGGTTATCGAATAGAACTACTGGAAATAGAGCATGTAATTATTAATACACTGAAACTTGTCGAAAATGGTTGTATAGTCTATAACCGGAATAAAAAAGTGATAACATTGTTTTATGAAAATCAAGCTCCGGTGTCAATCGCAGAAGTAAAGAAGTCGATAGGGGAAATATTGCCAAAATATATGATACCGACAGTATTCCACCAATTGGATGTTTTGCCAAGAAATGTCAACGGAAAAATTGACAGGTTACAATTGGATAAAATTGTCAATAATGGATAAGCTATTCACATTTAATGAGATTCGACAAGCTATGAAAGTAGTAAAGGATTTCAAAAAGGGATTTCTCACAAATTTTTTTCCTGAAGTGGATAAAACGAATGGTTGGATTGAACATGGGAAATTGTATAAATTGGAGGAGGAAGAGACAGTCTTTTTCTTCAGGGACAATAATGAATTCACCTATTTATTTTATGCCACCACCACCCTTGAAGCCTTAAACAAGGCGCTTAATAAGCTGAAAACGATGACGGATGAAACACAGCTTGTAGTTGACATAATTGGGAAAGAACCCGAGATACAAGCGATAACAGGAGTTTTCAAGGAAAATGGATTTTATCATTATACTGTTCTCAACAGAATGTCAAGGGAGTCATTAACAGTAGATGACATTAACATTGCTAAAGGTTTGAAATTATCGGACACATCATGCGCTCCAATTATTTTGAATATACTGAATCAATATTTTGACCCTATTGCAGAACAATTACCAACCATTGAGGAAATCAATCGATGGATTAATTCAAATCATTTAATTATCCTGGAGGAAGATAATATTATTTTGGGTTTTGTTATATTTGATCTGATTGGAATTACATCGTATTTGAGATATTGGTTTGTGCATCCTGAACATCGAAATAGAAAAGTTGGCTCTCACTTATTAAATGAATATTTTAAAAGAAGTACCGGGACAAAGAGACAACTTTTTTGGGTTATTAAAACAAACGAAAATGCAATAAAACGGTATATGCATTATGGTTTCTTTTCTGAAAATTTGTATGATTATGTTTTAACCAATAAAAACATTCAATATGAAGCAACAAATAATTAGCATATTGCGGGATATTCGTCCTGAATTTGAGTTCAATGAGGAAACCAATTGTATTGAAGATGGGATGCTTGATTCCTTTGATATTGTTACTTTAGTTACCGCGCTGGATGAAATGTATGGAATTTCGATTGATGGCATGGATATTCTGCCTGAAAATTTTGCTACTATCGATTCAATAGTCAACTTGTTAATTAAAAATGGAGCAAAGCCATGAACCTGAATTTTCAAAACAAAACAATTACCGGTATATTAACCGTGTTACCTGCAAAGGAGGTAAAATTCGAGGATGAGATGGAGTATTATAATTTCTCCGCTGCCAAGTCCCTCAAATTAAAAATGGCCATGGGATACAATGCACACCGGATTGTTGAAGACGAAGTTTGCACTTCGGATCTTTGTATCTTTGGGATGAACTATTTGTTTCAGAATAGACTTCTGAACAAAGAAGACATTGATGCCCTGGTGTTAGTGACTCAATCGCCCGACTATTTCATGCCTCCAACCAGTAATGTTATTCAGGGAAAGTTGGGATTAAAGCAGGATATGATCTGTTTTGACATAAATCAGGGGTGCGCGGGTTACATTATCGGGCTTATCCAGGCATTCATGCTGCTTGAACAGAAAAGTATTAACAAAGTTGTTTTACTTAATGCGGACCTGATTAGCCGCAAAGTTTCAAAACGCGACAGGAATAGCAACCCCCTTATTGGTGATGGCGCTTCGGTTACAATTGTTGAAAAAAGTGAAAAGCCAAATACAATATTTGGGTTTCTAAAAATGGATGGCAGTAGCCATGAGGCTCTTATGATCCCGGCAGGAGGTTTTAAAATGCCATCGAGCCTTCAAACTGCAGAAATTAAGGAAGATGCAGCCGGAAACTTTCGTTCGTCAGATCACCTGGTCATGAAAGGGGATGATGTATTTAACTTCGTGCAACGTGAAGTTCCACCCATGATAGAAGAGTTACTATTAAGTGCAGCGGTTGACAAAAAGGATGTTGATTATTATATGTTTCACCAGCCCAATAAATTTATGCTGAACAAACTTGCCGATAAGCTGGCGGTACCGCGTGAAAAAATGCCAAGCAATATTGTTGAAAACTTTGGGAATGCCAGCGGTGTTACAATTCCTACTGCTATTACCTTTAACTTGAAGGACATCCCGACCAAAGAATCGTTGACCTTCTGTCTTGCAGGTTTTGGCGTGGGGTTAACCTGGGCTTCACTGTTATTGAAAACAGAAAAGATGAAATTTAACGAATTGATTTACATGTAATGAACTAATTAATTTTAATAAGATGAATAATTTTAGGATTGAATTAGCTGAAATTCTTGAAGTAGATGGTGTTGAAAAGGATGAATTATTGAGTTCTTTTGAATGCTGGGATTCTCTGACTATTTTGTCAATCATAGCATTAGCGGGAGAAAATTATAATGTTACATTGTCTGCAGCGGATGTGAACAATTCCAATACTGTTGGTGGTCTTGAAGAATTGATAAAATCAAAAAGGAGATGAAAGGATTCAACCCATATTCTCATGACGGTCGTCATTATCTCATTACCGGCGCTGCATCAGGCATTGGCAAGGCAACCAGCATAGTATTATCCCGCCTAGGCGCGAAACTTATACTCGCTGATATTAATGAGAATGGATTGGAAAATACCAGGCATGCATGTGACGGGGAGAATGCAATCCTTCCAATCAATCTAGCTGATCTAGCCTCAATTAAAGATAAGGTGTTAAAGATGGTTGATGGATTTGATAAATTGCATGGCTTTGTCCACCTTGCCGGAAAGACTTACATTGCTCCCCTAAAATCTGTTTCAGAGGAAAAATGCAGAGAAATTTTTACAATAAATACGCATGCAGCCATTGAATTGGCGAAAATATTTATCCACAGAAATGTTTATGCTGGTGAAAAAGGGTCTATCGTCTTGGTGTCATCAGTGTATGGTTTGGTTGGATCCGCAGCCAATGTGGCTTATGCAATGAGTAAATCTGCCTTGCATGGAATCACCAAATCCCTTTCAATTGAGCTGGCCGTAAAAGGAATCCGGGTAAATTGCGTTGCACCTGGATTTGTAAAAACAAATATGCTTGATTCTGCGAGCGATTTATTTGATTCCAACCATGCTGAAACATTGAAAAGATTGCATCCGTTAGGCATTGGTGAACCTGATGATGTAGCATACTCAATAGCGTACCTTCTTTCTGATGCGGCAAAATGGGTAACGGGTTCGATTTTGAATATTGATGGAGGGTTCACAGCGCAATAGGTAAAATCATGGTTGATAAAAAATCATTTGTTCTGGTTACAGGCGCCTCTTCCGGAATAGGACGACAGATAGCCATCAGACTTTCAGCTACATATAATGTGGTTTTGAATGGACGGGATATGGAAAGGCTGTTAACGACCAAAGAAAAGTGTTCTAATACTTTTGAACAGGTTATTTTTCCCATGGATTTGAGCAATATAAATGGATTGGAAGATCAACTTTCGGTATTCATCAGGGAAAATAATATAGAAATTTTTCAATTTGTTCATTGTGCGGGCTATATGAAGATGATCCCCTTAAAAATGATATCAATTGAAAACATCAACAATACGTTTGCAGTAAATGTCATTTCCGCAGCTCTGATAATTAAAGTTCTTATTAATCGCAAACACAACAATGCTGCTCTGAAAAGTGCTGTGATGATCAGCAGTAATATCAGTAATTTTGGTGCAAAGGCATTTAGTGTTTATGGTGCATCCAAATCAGCATTAGATGGATTTACGCGTAGTCTTGCCGTTGAACTCGCCCCAAAAGTCCGTATTAATTCAGTGTTGCCAGGAGCAATCAGAACTGAAATGACTGAAGCAGTGTTCGCTGATATGGAAACAATACAAAGAATGGAATTAACATACCCATTAGGACTTGGTAACACAAATGATATTTTTGAAATTGTAGCCTTTTTACTTTCTGATAAAGCAAGATGGATAACAGGTCAGCAATTTACTATTGATGGTGGCCGGTCGATAAACATATCTGGTTAGTCTGTGTGCAAATGGCAGTATCTGCATTTTAATTTATTAGCAGGATGAAGAATTTAGTAATAGTAGGAGCTGGGGCGATTGCCGCTGAAGTGACATCATATTTATCAAATTCGTATATTTCTGATGACTCGGAGTTTTCTCTAAAGGGCTATCTTGAATATCAGGACAGAATTGAAAAATACCACAAGTATTATGAACTTGAACAACCTGTGTTGGGCGAACTGGAGGATTATATAATACAGGAGGATGATGTCTTTATTATAGCAGTCTTAAATATGCCATTTAAGCAAAAAGCAATAACAATATTGCAGAATAAAAATGCAAGATTTACAAATTTAATTCACGCTTCTACTAATATTGCCAGGACAGTTGTTTTAGGACATGGAAATATCATTTATCCTAATTGTATATTTGGTCCAAAATGTCAAATTGGTAATTTTAATATATTAACCTCCTATAGTTTTATTAGTCATGATTGTATTATTGGGGACTGTAATTTTTTTGCTACTTCAGGTCTTTCAGGGTATGTTCATGTTCATGATAATAATAATTTTGGAATAAGATCTACGGTACTTCCTAACATATCCATTGGCTCAAATAATATTATTCAGGCAGGAATGATAGTTGACAAAGACGTCCCCAATGATGCAACTGTATTTCATAGATTTAAAGAAAAACTGATGATTATAAAATCAGTAGAAACATAGTTGCGGGTTGAATACTGCTGAATTAAATGTTTCATTAAAGAACATATATTATATTGCAAATTCAACCTGGGTAATTTTTAGGAAAATATATTAAACCTATTACTACATCTTCAGTAAGAATTAAAAACATGAAAGAACAATGGACAGAATTTATTCATTTTGTTCGATCTCTATTTGTCGAATACGAAAATACAATTGTCCCACTGCATGATCCAAGATTTGTTGGAAAGGAAGTATCATTTATTTTAGATTGTTTAAAATCAAATTTTGTTTCATCTGTTGGTGAATATGTGGGTAAGTTTGAGAAGTTGTGTGCTGAATATACTGGTTCAAAATATGCAGTGGCAACTGTGAATGGAACAGCTGCTTTACATATTTCACTGTTGTTATCCAAAGTTGATCCTGGTGATGAAGTAATTACCCAATCAGTAACATTTATTGCCACGGCAAACGCAATTACCTATGCTGGTGCCTCGCCTGTTTTTATTGATGTTGATCTTGATACGATGGGACTAAGTGCAGCCAAATTACATGAATATTTACATCATAATACATTTATTGGAAAGGATGGATTTACTTATAATAAAATCACAAAACGCAAAATAGCTGCATGTATTCCAATGCACACATTTGGATTCCCGTGTAAAATTGATGAAATCCGTGAAATTTGCAGACAATTCAATATAATAGTCATCGAAGATGCTGCTGAAAGCCTGGGTAGTTTTTATCAGAAAAAGCATACCGGATTATTTGGTAAATTAGCCACATTGAGCTTTAATGGTAATAAAATAATTACAACAGGCGGAGGTGGAATGATAATAACAGATGATGAAGTTCTTGCAAAAAAAGCTAAACATTTGACAACACAGGCAAAAATACCACATCAGTGGGAATATGCACATGATGAGACAGGATACAATTATCGGTTAACTAACCTTAATGCGGCGCTTGGATGTGCCCAAATTGAAAATCTGGAGCATTTTGTTAACGAGAAAAGAATCCTTGCATCAAAATACAAGGCCTTCTTTTTGGAAAGAGATATTTCGTTTTTTAATGAGCCTGAAAATTCAAGATCGAATTTTTGGTTAAATGCCGTTGTCTTGAAGGATCGGGAAGAACGAGACAAATTTTTAAAATATACGAATGAAAATTCAATTATGACAAGGCCAATTTGGAGGTTGATGAATAAACTTCCAATGTTTGCACAATGCGAATGTGCCGATTTAACTAATTCAAACTGGTTGGAATCGCGTGTTGTCAACATTCCCAGCAGTGTACCAATTTCGAATTATTACCCAAAAGTTTAATAAATGATTCCTGCTTTTAATATTGAGAATTTTGTCTCTAAGGAGATCACTCATAGGTCAGAAAGTTTAATGAATGCTGATTTTAAGGATTTTGATTCGGCCTTAAAAGATAAAATTAACAAGCGATGCGTTCTTGTAATTGGTGGAGCGGGTACAATCGGATCTTCATACATTAAGGAACTTCTTCGATATAACCTTAATGAATTATATGTTTTTGACCTGAATGAAAATGGCCTGACCGAACTGGTACGCGACCTTAGGAGTTCTGACGGACTTAACCTGCCGAAGGAACTAATTACCTATCCTATCGACTTCACGAGCCACATCGCAGAAAAAATATTTGTAAAACATGGCCCGTTTGATATTGTGGCAAACTTTGCTGCCCATAAGCATGTGCGTAGTGAAAAGGATATTTATTCTATTGAGGCAATGCTTGAGAATAACGTAATTAAAAACAGAAAGTTACTTGATTTATTGTTAAAATATCCACCTGAACACTTCTTTTGTGTTTCTACTGACAAAGCAGCAAACCCGGCAAATATTATGGGCGCGAGTAAAAAACTACTGGAGGAACTTTTACTTTCATTCAGCAACGACCTGAATATAACAACCGCACGGTTTGCCAATGTGGCGTTTTCAAATGGCAGCCTGCCACTAGGATTTCTGGAACGGGCGAACAAGCACCAACCCTGGTCCTGCCCTTTAAACATCAAGCGTTTTTTTGTTTCTCCAAAAGAATCAGGCGAGATATGCCTTTTCGCTTCTGTAATGGGGAATTCAGGCGATATTTTCTTCCCAAAGCTCGATCCTGAAAAAGACATGGTTGCCTTTTCATCAATTGCAATTGATCTTTTAAGATATTGGGAGATAGAACCGGATATTTGTTCAACGGAAGGAGAAGCAAGAATGAAAGCACTGGAATTGACTGAAAATTCAAAAAGGTATCCAATCTATTTTTTCGAATCCGACACCAGTGGTGAAAAACCATATGAAGAGTTTTTTACTGAAAAAGAGGAACTTGATTTAATTTCATTTAAAAACCTTGGCAGGATCAGCAATCCAAAGAAACAAAAAATTTGTGAAATTGACCAAATTATTGAAAGCTTACAAACACTATTTATGAATAAAGAAATAACGAAGAAACACGTTATTCAAACATTAGGGAAATACATATCAACCTTTGATCATATTGAAATGGGCAAGAATCTGGATCAACGAATGTAGCCCAAAGCTAAACCATGTTGTACGTTTATACAAAGAGGATACTTGATGTTTTATTCGCCGGATTGGCGTTAATTCTCCTATCTCCGTTATTTGTTATAATAATGATAATTCTTTCTTTGACTTCAGAAAAGCAGGTGTTTTTCAGGCAAGAACGAATCGGGTATCATTATAAACCATTTGTGATGCTTAAGTTTTCAACTATGTTAAAGAATAGTGCAAAAATGGGACTTGGCACAATGACTTTAAGGAATGATGATCGTGTTACAACATTTGGGAAATTCTTACGGCTAACAAAATTAAATGAACTTCCGCAGCTGGTTAATATTTTTATCGGAGAAATGAGCTTCGTTGGTCCAAGGCCATTGTTATTTAAAGATTTGGAAAAATTTCCTTCAAATTTAAAAGAGGCAATTTATCATTCGAAACCTGGATTAACCGGAATTGGACAAATTGTTTTTCGTGATGAAGAGATTCTCGTGACAAAAGCAAAAGATCCTATTTCATTTCACATTTCAGAAATTCAACCATATAAAGGGGAATTGGAGTTATGGTATCTAAAAAACAAATCATTGATCCTTGATTTGCAAATTATTTTTCTAACAAGTTGGGTAATTTTTTTTCCTCAAAGTATATTGCCCTATAAAATCTTTGATGAATTACCATCAAAACCTCGTTTTTTACAAATCCATAATGAACATGTATAAAAACTCAAAACGATTTTCAGATATAATTTTATCAATTATTCTACTGGTTCTATTGTCTCCATTATTCCTGATAATAATTATTCTTTTACCTTTTTTCGGAGAAGGAGAAATTTTTTTTGGTCAAAAAAGAATTGGCCTGAATAACAAACCCTTTAGAATCATGAAATTTGCAACCATGTTAAAGAACAGTGCACAGATTGGCACCGGGAGTATAACTGTAAGAAATGACTACAGGGTCACTTCTATTGGCAAGTACTTACGGATAACTAAAATAAATGAATTGCCTCAATTGATCAATATACTGATAGGTGAAATGAGTTTTGTTGGACCCAGACCATTAATGGAAGTTGATTTTAACAGATACCCTGAGGAAATACGAAATTTGGTATATCTGGTGAAACCTGGCCTGACTGGAATCGGTAGTATCATTTTCCGGGATGAACAACTCATCATAACCAAATCAACCCTGCCTCCATCTGAAACATATAAGGAATATATCCTTCCTTATAAAGGGGCGCTGGAAGTCTGGTATCAAAGGAATGCCGGGATTTTAACCGATTTGAAAATCTTCTTATTGACATTTTGGTGCCTGATATTTCCAGGGACTGATCTTCCCCATAAATCATTCTCTAACCTTCCAGAAAGGGAAAAATTTCATGTTTAATTTTCAATTCCATATTGAAGCACCATTCAGACAGCATTCATGGAGCCTCAATTACATAACCAAGATGCCATTTGGCCTGGGGCCAACGAGTCGTTGGTATTTGGCATATAGACGTGCGTCAGTTTCTCCCAAATCCCGTTTCAATACCTCCGTGATTCATATAAGTAATTGAAAAATAATATGATACATCTCCCCCTCCCCCCGCTTCCACCGGCAAATTTCCCCTTACTTACTAACAAACAAATTGTTAACAATTATTTCTGATTCACTTTTATTCCTTTTGCTTCATACCTATTTTTGTTGGTGCCTTACAGGGGCGTGTTTATTGTGAATTAATTCACTGGCTGCCCACCCGTCTGGACAACACATACGAGGAATCAAAAAAATTAACCGGTTAAGCCGTTAACCTTAAAGTGGATGGTAAAGGAAAAATCCTTCCGAAAACAGAATAAAAAATCCTTGTCCTCCCCAACGGGCAATATCACTTTTACTATCCTGATCCTCGCTTATGGTTATATCACCGTTGTAACACCCAACCTGAGCGCCTTTGATTCAAACGGCCCGAAATTTCTTACCCTTTCTATACTCAATATAGTCGCATTGCTTGTGTTACTTACCCGGAAAGAAATTACAAATGATCCTGAATGGCCTGCTCCTTTTTTTCGCAACCCCATCGGGATTGTATACACGCTGATTCTTTTAGTAACACTTCTGTCATTCGTGAAAGCAATCAACCACATTGAAGCGCTGCTGACTTTTTCAAAAGTTTTCACAGTGTTCGCCGCCGCATTTATTATTGCGGTCATCGTGCGCCGTGACAATCGGTACCTTTTATATTTATCTGTTGGAATGACCTCGCTGCTTATCATCGACAGCCTGACTGTATTTTATCATATTGCCGAAAACATCCTCGCGGGAAGGGGACCATCCATTTATGAGATCAAGTCGGTTTATTCAAACAAGAACATCCTTACAGCCTCGATATTCGTGAAGATACCCTTTGCATTATGGTTGGTTACATTTGATAACGGCTGGCGGAAGTCATTTGGGATGGCTTCACTTTTTCTCGCTTTTGTGGCCACCCTGTTTATGAGCAGCCGTGCCTTCTATATTGGCCTTATTGTTCTGTTTGCCTTTTACCTGGCCTTTATGATTGTTTGGTATGTCAGGAACAATGAGAAAAAAAAGCTCCTTCGCATAGTTGTTTATTCTGCGGTTGTTCTTATAGCAGGATTCATTGTTTTCAGCGGCACCCTGAAATTCCTTTTTCCTTCATCAAACCGGGAGGCAAACATGCTGGGATTCGTTTCCCGCTTTAAAACTATCCTTCAAGGTGAGCAAGGGAGAACAGAGGGCTGGAAAAGGTCATTTAAACTGATCGGGGAGGAGCCGTTGCTGGGCGTCGGGACCGGCAACTGGAAGGTTGTTGTACTGAAATATGAAAACCTGACAAGCCCCGACTATATATACATGTATAAAAATCACAATGATTTTATTGAAAACACGGCTGAAACAGGTATATTTGGTGGAATGCTGTTTTTATCAGTTTTCTTAATCACATTTTACAATTTCATTAAGGCAGTTAAGAAAACAGGCGTTAAAGACGAATCGTATAAATATCTGTTCATCCCCGCCTTTGGCTTGTTGTGTTACTTTTTTGATGCATTTTTTAACTTCCCCTCTGATCGACCCGAAATACTTTCCCTGTTTGCCTTGTATGTGGGGGTGGGCATCGGGTATTCGCCCGGGGTTGGGCTAAATCACCGTTTATTTGGGGAAAGCCAGGGAATCTGGAAAAGCAAGATGGCAAATGTGACAATCGTAGCAATGTTCATTGGCGGAATGCTCTTGTCTGCCTTTGTGTTTTACCAGAACTTTGTATCTTTGAAACTTCAAAGATTACTGGCCGAAGACATGAGCACAGGTAAACTGACTCTTTCATCCGACATTTTTATCACCGGATTTCCGGGCATCCCCGATTTAAATGTACAGGGAGAGCCTATTGCCGTACAAAAAGCCCGCTATCTGATCTTTGAAAAAAAGTATGAGGAAGCAATCGATCTCCTGAAAAAAGACCATTCAAGTCCGTACGATACGAGGCCCGAGTTCTTTGTCTCAACTTGTTATGCAGAAACAGGCAATCTCGACAGCGCTCTGGTTTATTATAACAAAGTTTTCAGGCAAAAACCACATTTCTATGGCAACACCCGCAATATGGTCAGTGTTTTACAGGCAAAGGGTCGCTTTGAGGAAGCAGCAGGGCTGATGTCCAATTACCTCGGGATTGTAAAAACCAACAATGAGGCCTGGGTGTTCGGCGCCGATCTTTTGCATAAGGCGGGCAATGACCCGAAGGCGGTTATTATGGCCGATAGTGCATTACAGTATTTCCCTGAAGATAATCAGATTTTAGAGCTAAAGCGATCGCTTACTGATGCTATCAAGATCAAACCTTTTGAAAAGGTATATCAGCAGGCGTTGAATGCATACAATGAAAAGCGTTACAATGAATCGTGCAAACAATTTTCAGAATTTATAAGCAACGAACCAAACGTAGCTGCTGCCTATGAATACCGCGCTTTTTGTTATTATTTCAAAGAGGATTACCTGAAAAGCATTCTTGATGTCGATGAGGCCGTTGCTAAAGGAATAAAAAAGGCAAACCTTTACAATCTGAGGGGCGTTGACAATCATATGCTGGGAAATAAAGTTGCAGCATGCTCCGATTTTGAAAAAGCAGTCGCCATGGGCGACAAGGATGCCCAAACCAATTACGATCAATATTGCAAGACGAAGACAAACTAAAAAAAATTGTGAGAAAAGATCAGCAGTATAAGAAGGCAAAACAAGTCAAGCGCGGAACAGGGGTTGTTCAGAAAAAAAAGGCGCCGGAGCTGAACATATTCTATGGTTTCTTTATCCTGGTCTATGCCCTGATCACCGTAATAACTCCAAATCTGAATACATTCGATTCGAATGGACCTAAATTTCTGGCCTTAGCCATGCTCAACCTGCTTGCCTTTTCCTTTCTGCTTACCAGGAGAGAGTTAAGGAACAGCGATGATGGCTTCTTCCTCTTTTTCAGGAACCGAATCGGCGTTGCTTATGCTCTGCTTCTCCTGCTTTCACTCCTGTCTTTTTTCAAGGCGTTGAATATTTATGAATCCATACTGCACTTTTCGAAAATATTTACAGTATTTTCAGCAGCATACCTGGTTTCAATTATACTTCGTGCCGAAAAACGCCTTGTAATGGTTCTTTCCATTGCCATGACTTTGTTGCTTATTTTTGACAGCCTGACGGTGTTTTACCACGTTTCAAAATTTATTCTGGCCGGAGCGGATCCGGTAGCATATAATATTAAATCTGTCTATTCGAATAAAAACATACTTTCGGCAGCGATTTTTGTTAAGATACCCTTTGCACTCTGGCTTTTTTCATTTGAAAGGAAAAGATTAAAGATACTTGGTGTAATTGCCATGTCCGTTGCTTTTGTGGCTACGCTATATATGAGTTCGCGGTCGTTTTACCTGGGAATGGGATTCCTGTTAATGGTTTACACTGCCTTTATTGCAATAAGGTTTTACAGGAGAAAAGCAAAACGACATCTGATTATGTTGGGGTCAGGCGTGGGCATCATGATTATTTTTGTCTTTGTTTTATTTACCCAGGCTGGAAGATCCTTAATCCCTGCACCAATCCAAAATAATATTGTATTCCGTTACCTGGGTTCTGTTGACCTTGTTTCAAGACTTGGTAGCATTACGGCTCCCGGCGGAGGTGGCAGAACCGATAGCTGGATCAGGTCGTTTCGACTCATTAAAGAAAATCCTGTTCTTGGCGTAGGATGCGGCAACTGGAAAATCGCCATCCTGAAATATGAGAACCCGATAAAGCCCGATTATGTTTATCAGTATAAGAACCACAATGATTTTATTGAAATCCCAACAGAAAGCGGATTGATAAGCGGGTTATTGTTTATCTCGATATTTGTATTCGCCTGGGCCAATTTTCTCAAATTATTTTTACGTAAGAATGCCCCCGAAGAATCCTATATGTTTCTTTTTCTTCCGGCATTTGGATTATTGGCCTATAGTTTCGATGCCTTCTTCAACTTCCCTGCCGACCGCCCCGAAATCGGATCACTGTTCGCCATGTATGTGGGCGCAGCTGTGGCCTTCTCTACAATCAGGCAACCGGCTGCCGGCAGCGCTCCATCCAATATCCCGCCTCCCGAAATTCCTGTCCCGCGTCCCGCGTCCCGTGTCCCGACCTTCCTGTCCCGTGTCCCGACCTTCTTGTCCCGCGTCCCGACCTTCCTGTCCCGCGTCCCACATCCCGCGTCCCGTTTTTCCATCCCATTGACGCTATTCTACATTGCAATCCTCCTTGCATCCATCGCCATCCTCATCGTCAACTTCAACTCCCTCAAACTCCAGCGCAAAGCCAAGGAGGACCTGATGCGTGAACAAATCGCCGAACCAACCGAAATGTTTATCCAGGGATATCCCCTGTTCCCCCAGGTAAGCATGGAGGCCGAACCTATCGTGGTGAGCAAGGCACGTTATCTGTTCAGGGATAAGCAGTACGAAGAGGCCCTGGCGCTGCTCAAAGCCGACCGATCGAGTCCCTACGATACACGCCCCGAATTTTTTATTGCCCAGGCCTATTTTAACCTTGGCAATTATGACAGTTCACTTGTATACAACTATAAAGTATATGCGTTGAAGCCTCTTTTCTTTAACAACATCCTGAACATATGCCGGATCCTGGAAATGCAGAAGCGCTATCCGGAAGCCATTGGCCTCGTTGAGACCTATACACGGCAAAGCCCGCAGAAGGAAGATGGTTACCTGTTTGGCGCCGCCCTGAGTGAAAATGGAGGTTTTCTGGATAAAGCTGTGGCTTTGCTTGACTCAGGTAAAAAATATTTACCGGATAATGCAGAAATAGTGAAACAAAAATCGCTGCTCTCCGTAAAAACGAAGATCAAGCCTTATGAAGCTTTGTACAACAAAGCCCAGCAGGCTTACGTTAACAAGAATTATAAAGAGGCTTTGCAGTACTTCAGCGAGTTTATCAGCAAAGAACCAAACCTGACAGCAGCCTATGAATTGCGCGCCTATTGCTATTTCTTCCTTAAGGAATACAAACGAAGCCTTGCTGATGTTGCACGGGTTTTTGCCGATAGTGCCCAAAATGGTGGCGTGTATAATCTGCGGGGCGTAAACCTGCACATGCTGGGCGATGATGCCTCGGCCTGCCACGATTTTGAGGAGGCAGTTAAGCTGGGTGACAAGGACGCAGTGCCCAATTATGAACAATTTTGCAAGAAAAAATCGATAGTTAATTGAATAACAATAAAATAAAAAAATCATGGTTCCACTCTGTAACTTTTTTGTTTATTTAGAATAGAAATAAATTATGATGTCGAAAAATTTTATAAATGATTGATAGTCATACATTTGAAAAAATTGTTAAAAAAATAATAATTTAGGATGTATTTTTCTGAAAATTACATATATTTGCCAAGTGAAGCTCCCAGGCGTATGCCTTGGGGTATCATGCGTTATGTAATGACCAATAATTACGGTAATCCTATGATTATGAAATATTTAGCAAGCCCCCAAAAAGCATATCAAAATTTTCCCTTAGTTAACATAAAATCAATATAACCTCCCCTATGAACTATTAAAAAATCCATTATCAACCAAATTGTATAAATATGAAAGCAAATTACGAATTAACAAGAATTGGAATCAAGCTGAAAACATCATTGCTTTTGCTTTTGTTGTTTTTAGCTGCCGTGTTTCAATTGCAAGCTCAGGTTCCGGACTTGATATCAGATCCGGCAAGTGGTCATTATTGTATTGAGCCAGACGGAAATGGTGTACACATCGGTGTGCTGGGTGGTTCTGCTGTTACCTATACGCTGTGGAAGGATAACTTTTCTACGGGTTATTCTGTAGACGGCACCGGGTCAACAGTAACCCCAGTTATATTCAAGGACGGATTGGACAACCCAATCGTCTTTCAATATGGAGCCTATACATTAAACGGAGTTTACGGCGAGACATTTGATATATCCCTGCAAATATGGAGGGATGTAATGCCTGTAGCTCCTGAATCTGCCTCCGCCACACTTACTACTATTTGTTCAGGCGGTACAACTACGATTTCTGCAACTGGCGGAAGTGGTACAACCTTTGCCTGGTACAAAGATGCATGCGGTACATTAGGAACATTTGTTGCCTCAAGTACTACCGCTACTCAAAATGTGGACCTTACTCCCACAACGACCACTACCTATTACGGACGTTGGGAAAATGTAACTTGCGGTTCTGAATGTGTTTCAGTAACTATTACTGTTGAAAATCTGGATGCTCCTACTCTTTCTGCCGATGAAACAACGATTTGCTTAGGTGGTTCGGTTACTTTAACACCGGGAGGTGGATCTCTTTATACGCTTTATACAGATGGATGTAAGACTGGTGCAGCTGTAACTGGTACAACAACTTTTACTGTGACTCCTTTAACTGCAACTCCAACTACATATTGGGTTACCAAAACCGGTACCGTTTGTGGTGAATCTGCCTGTGCTTCTGTCACGATAACAGTTAATCCTCTTCCTGCAGCTCCAACCTCTCTAGTTGCTGACGATAATGCGGTATGTAGTGGTACTATGGTTACTTTAACAGCAGCCGCAGGTACCCCTGCACAACTTGCCTGGTATGAAGACGGCTGTGGTACGGGAAGTGCATTGGCCACTGGTACGCTTACCTTTGTGGTTACTCCAACCGTTGCAACACATAATTATTATGTCAGGGCAGAAAACGGCACTTGTTCCAGCGCTTGTTTGTCGACCACTGTAAATGTCTATGCAATTCCTGACGCTCCCACATCAGCTGTTGTAAGCCCGACTTCGATTTGTTCTGGTAGTTCTACCTCGCTGATTGGTGAGGGTGGCGGTGCCGCGGGCTCCACGCTTTATTGGTATCTTGATGATTGCGGAACAGGTAGCGCTGTTGCAAGTGGTACAAATACTACATCGGGACCTCTCACAGTTTCTCCTACGAATACTATTACAACCTATAATTTTTATGCACGATATGAAAGTTTAGGAGGATGCGTTACAACTTGTAAGAGTGCAACTGTTACAGTATATCCTAATCCAACACAACCTGTGATCAGCATTTCCCCCGATCCAATTTGCATAGGAAGTTCGACCACACTTTCCGTTGACAATGGCCCGTTTGACGGTTCAACCCTCAATTGGTATAAAGCAGACGGAACATTGGTTGCATCGGGAACGAGCACCTCAACAGTGGTCAGTCCGACAACAACGACAGGCTACTATGCCCGCTGGGAAAATACCGGATGCAATAGTACTCCAAGCGCTGTTGCTACTGTTACGGTTACCCAACTGCCTTTAGCTCCTGAATCCATTACCTCCGATGCTACTGATAATCGGATCTGTATTGGCGGTGACGCTTTACTTACAGCAAAAGGCGGTGGCGGTTCAGGCGGAGTTCTCTCCTGGTATTCCGGTTTGGAACCATGTGGATCCACCCCGTTAGTAGGAAGCGCTAGTTCTTTATTAGTCACTCCGACTACCAATACAATCTATTTTGCAAAGTATACAAATGGCTGTGGCAGTTCAAGCTGTGCATCAATAACCATCTGTGTTGATTATCCGGCTAACGGCCCCACTGGCGCTACTGCAAGTCCTACTGTAATTTGTGAAGGTACTGTAGCTACCCTGACCGCAACAGGAACTCCGGGCACATATATTCCTGCACCGTGTCCTGGTTGTGATCCTATTCCGATTGTTGCTACCCTTAATTGGTATAGTAGTTGTGTAGGTGGCATTCCATTAGGTACGGGCACACCACTTGATGTTACACCAACTACAACAACGATATATTATGCAGTTTGGGAAAATGCTTGTGGTCGTTCTGCAACCTGTGCTTCTGTTACAGTAACAGTGAACAATGTTAGCGAACCAACTTCGCTTACTGCCTCTCCTACAATTGTCTGCGCAGGGAATGAAACTACGCTCGAAGTTACTTTAGGTCATGCTAAAACTCCTTATGATGGCACTATCGCATGGTACTCAAGCACTACTCCGGTAGCTTGTGGTGGCGGTACAAAGCTGACATCGACAAATACAAGTATCACTGTTTCCCCAACGGTAACTACCTATTATTATGTACGCACCGAGAATATCTATGGCGGCGTGAGTTGTTACTCGAATTGTTCGTCGACTGTTGTCACAGTTATTCCGGCCCCAACACCATTAACTTCAATTTCGGGAGTTGGTACCAAGTGCAACGATGAAACCACCACTGTTCTTACAGCAGTTGGCGGAGCATCAGGGAATACTATTACCTGGTACAAGACTATTGGCGAAGCTATTGGAACCTGCGGTTCTGGTGATTTGGTTAAGACAAGCACACTCTCTGCAACACCTGGCGATGCAAGCTATCAGTTAGTTGTATCACCAACTGCAACGGCAGTGTACTATGCCTCTACTTCAACAGCATCACCTTGTGCTGAATCGACTTGTGTATCGAAGACAATTCTCGTAACCGATCCAAACCCGACTCCTAATCCTATAGTTAATCTTACTCCCCCTAATGGCACAATCATCTGTAAAGGTGGTCCTGTCACATTGGAGGCAACTCTGCCGTACGGCGCTCCTGCTACGGCTGTAATTAACTGGTATTCCGGAAATCAGCCTTGTGGAGGCACCTGGCAGGCTACTGGTACAACAATTACCGTGTATCCTCAGGAAACAGTCCGATATTTTGCACGTTCCGAAGGCGGATATTGTGATCCATCTGGGTGTGTTTCAA
>Ga0247842_10001645_pt1 | contig 36297 bp, 57 predicted proteins | sample LaCruzMarch2015__3_FD_192411 | JGI IMG/M metagenome (GOLD analysis project Ga0247842, IMG submission 192411) | Freshwater microbial communities from meromictic Lake La Cruz, Castile-La Mancha, Spain - LaCruzMarch2015_19m | ecosystem: Environmental > Aquatic > Freshwater > Lake | place: Spain...
GCCGGACCTTGATCCACAGCCCTCGTCCGCATGTCGGGCAAAGCCGCGGATCCGGCGTTGGGGTGCAATCGGGTTTTGTTATCGGGGTAATAGAATCCATATTATATATTCTATAGATAAAAGCTTATAAACCTTCACCCGCCCCGCGCGCCGCGGCGCGCACGCGGGCGCGCGCGGGCGGGTGCGGGGCGGGGGCGGGTCCGCGCCCGCAGTGAGCTGCAGCGGAGCTGCAGCGAACCATGGGTTTTACTAGGCAGACAATTCTTCTGCTATTATGTTATTATACTATTATATTTGTTAGATATTATATTATGGATAATTAAATCTTTGTTTGGTTTGTGCGGAGCCTGTGGGCTCCGCTTCTTTTTGATGGTTACAATGTTGTTGGGTTCAAGACCCATCCAGGGACTTTCAAGAACCTTCAAGTTTCGCACAAGGCGACTTTCAAATTACGTTCCGAAATTACGTTCCCCACACCCTAGTGTGGGGAAACTACGTAATTTGGGCGAATTACGTGAAATTACGTGAAATTACGTAAAAGTAATTTCACGTCATAAAAAGCGGGAGATATTACGTGAATTACGTGAAATTACGTGAATTACGTTGAAATTACGCTCCGACGATGTAATTTCTAGGGGAAATTACGTAACTTTTTTTCCCACATCTCTTTTAATAATTACCACAGTATAATTTGGGTGGTTTTGGAGCGTTTCATACACTTTCCATAGTACCAGAGTACTATGGAAAGCAGGCAAACGCCCGCGCGGCGCGCGCGGGGGAGCGCGGGGCGGGACGCGGCGGGGCGGGACGCGGCGGGCGCGGCGGGGTGGGGCGGGGCGGGGTGTAGCACACTTTCTTATATACCCCATAATATCTTATCTCAGTGCAAGGCTTGGCGTGGCGCGGCTGGGTTGGGTGCGGCGTTGCCTGGCGAGGCAAGGTATGGTGAGGCGAGGTAAGGCAAGCCATGGTATGGAAGGTATATGCTTTATAAAGGTTATGGGGCATATAATAATTGATAAGACGAGGTTTGGTCTGGCTAGGCGGGGCTTGGTTAGGTAAGGTATGGTATGGCGAGGCTCGGCAAGGCAACGCAACGCAAGGAAAAAGGTGATTTGAAATGAAAACAATAGAAATCGAAATCAGCGGGACAACGCCGCTCCTGATGAGCAAATTCGGTGCAGAGGCCGAAATGCAAATCTCTCAGGGGACTGCAAAGGTGTTCAGAAAAGGAGAAAAATCTCCCCGCGACGAAGCGCTCGAGAGAGCCTACATCGACAGCGATGGAAACATGTACATCCCCGGGATGAATATTTTCCGTTCGTTCATTGATGCAGGCATATATATCAAGAATGGGCGCAAAAATTTTACGACAAGCAAAAGCAGCCTGATTCCATCGTTTATGGAATTGACTGCAGATAGTTTGGTTTGCCCTCTTCTGGTTGATGGAAAACACACAAAAACATTTGAAGTGGACACAAGAAGTGTGGTCAATCCTGCAACCAATATGAGAAATATCCGCCACCGCCCTCTGTTTCCAAAATGGGCAATCAAGATGAAAGTGGCGTACAACGACACAGAAATCACGGACAAAACCGTTCGGGAAATTATTGACATAGCCGGTCAAAAAATCGGGCTTGGCGACTTCCGTCCCTCAAGAAAAGGGATTTATGGGAAGTTTGTCGTTTCTGGTTGGAAAGTTTTGAATTGAAGATCATAGCCATTGGGCTTTGATAAAGACCGGGTGCGGCGAGGCGAGGCGAGGTGCGGCGAGGCGAGGCGAGGTGTGGCTAGGTTAGGCATGGTTTGGTTTGGTAAGGTATGGCGTGGCAATGTATGGCATGGTTGATTTTTATTGTCATGGCCCGGTTTGGTTGGGTGAGGCAATGCGGTGCGTGGCGAGGCATGGTGAGGTCTGGTAAGGCCGGGCGAGGCTTGGTGATGCAAGGTATGGTTAGGTTCGGCAAGGCGTAGCAAGGCATGGCAAGGTATAGTATGTATATGCTTTATAAAGGTTATGCCTCATATATATAATGTGATGTACATGATGCGAGTTGCAATGGAACTGTATTGGGCTCCAAGTTCGCCAACCACACCCTGCAGCCTGGAATTACCAAAAACCAAAAAGGAAACCTACAGGGTGTTCAGCATAGCCTACAGGGAAATCCGCGTGCTACGTTCCAAAATGGGCTATTCCATGAAAGAGGACACAATGCGGACATTTGAGAACATGGTCAAGAAACGGTTTCTCCAAAATATAAAAACGGAGTGATGTTATGGCAATCAAAAAACCCATGCTGGCAGGGACTTTGACGAATATTGAAAAAGTTCAATACCCCGCGCTATGCACCCCGAAACTGGACGGCTTCCGCTGCCTGATGGTGAAGGGCAAGGCAGTGACGCGCACGTTCAAACCATTCCCCAACAATCACATCAGGGCAAAGCTGGAGGAAGTAGCTCCAGACGGGTTCGATGGCGAAATTGTGGTGGAAGGTAAGGAGTTTTCGGACATAGCCCACGATGTGATGCGTGAGGACGGAGAGCCCGACTTCACATATGCCGTCTTCGACTACTACACCGATGATCCTGGCGAAGCGTATGCACTCAGGATGGAACGGCTTGCAAGGGAGCCGTTGAGATCCGGATTCCGATACGTTCTCCCGGTGCTGATCAAAAACAAGGACGAATTGCTGGCATACGAGGCGAAATGCCTTGCTGAAGGCTATGAGGGAGTGATGCTCAGGGATCCGAATGGCCCGTACAAGTTCGGACGCTCGACCGAAAAGGAAGGGTACCTTCTCAAACTCAAGCGGTTCCAGGACTCCGAAGCCAAGATCCTGGCGATCGTCGAGAAGATGAACAACGACAACGTGGCTGAAAAGGATGCGTTCGGCCGCACGAAGCGATCCAGTGCCATGGATGGACTGACGCCAGCAGGCACAATGGGTGCGCTGAAGGTGAAGGATCTGAAGAGCGGTATCGAGTTTTCGATTGGCTCAGGCTTCAACGACGAGTTCAGAGCCGAAGTTTGGGCGAACCAGAAGAAATATATTGGGAAGATCGTCAAATACAAATCACAGGAGATAGGCGCCAAGGATGCGCCCCGCTTCCCTGTCTATCTTTGTATGCGTGACAAAAGGGATATGTGAGGTGTTACTATGGGTGATTATAGTGATCATGACGAAGAGGAAGACGGCGACATAGAATGCTCATGCCGAAGGAAAAGCGCATTTGATTGTGGTGGGTTCTGTACTTGCGAATGCGACGACTGCGAGCGGAAACGGGCAGACGTTGCTGCAGAAAAAAAATTTTTCGAGGAAATGTATGGGGATGATTGATATGAAAAGACACGTTATTATTCCATTAGGTGGAATGATGTGGAGCAATTCTCCATGCCCAACGTATATTGAGATTCCTGGCAATTCAAAGTATCGTTTTGAGGTTTGGGATGGAATTTATACGATGTTGGAACTGCTATCAAAAGAATCAGGAAAGGATCTGCGATCGTATCGCTCTGTTGTTAAAATGTTTGAGAAAGTATATCAAAAACAAGAGAGGGGCGCGAAGTTCTAGGCTCGAAAAACTAAAAGAGTTTTAGTTTATCTAAAAAACTGTTAGTTTAACTTACATACTTTTGGCTCACCAAAACGTTTTTTCACTGACGTTAGAAGTACCCACCCCCGCGTGTATAACATCTATAGACGTTATATGTCGATGCCTTCTACGACGTGCGCACCCCGCCCCGCACGACGGTGCAAACGCCTGCGCGCGCGCCGGGGCCCGCCCGCGCGAAGGGACTGGGGCCTGCAGAAACGCGCGCGCGCACGACGGGCCCGTCGCAGCGCGCCGCGGTCCGGAGCGCCGTGAGCTGGCGCCTGTGCGCGCCGGGCCCTGGGGAACTGTCAGGCTTGCAGCAATTAGGCACGCGCGGTAGCCCCGCCGGGCATCGGGGTGCTGTCAGGATGGCAGCGCGTATGCACGCCGTGGGACGGGCGCCTGAAATAAAAAAACGGGTTACTTCAACCCGTTCGTTTTAATGTCGTCGAATGTGAAGCCCTGCCCGTAGTCCGGTCTCCACTCATGCGATGTGGTGTTCGCGCGCCTGCCGTCTATCCAACGGCACGCCAGGCATTTGTCGTCGGATACCTCGATGCGGGTGCCGAGGCCCGGGAGCGCGTCGCGGGAGAGCTGGGCCGCGAGCGCCTCCGCGTGCGCGTGCGACGGGAGCCTGAACACCACATGCCAGCACGGTCTGTTCCACCTCCTGATGCTGTCAACGGACATGTCCCAGAACCAGAAATTAAATCTTTTCATGATAATGACAACTCCACAATACAACCGCGTGCATTTCACTTCCCATGTATGCGCAATGGTCCCCTGGGTTGAATCCTTCATCGCCGTCCAGTTCCGGGGCGTCGATGATCAGGTCAGGGGGCCTCCTGAAATTATCATCGTGTTTAAATCTGAAAACCGTGTAGTTGGTGTTTAGCCAAACATAGAAGAACATATCAATCACTATCTTCACTATGCCATACATTGTTCGATCCATCCGAGAAGTACATTTCGATCCCGAAGGAGTTCGCGAGATCATCTATCATTCTGGTCGCGTCCTTAAAGGAGATGCGGCCGTGGAGTCGGAGGACGGGGAAAAACTCGGCAAGCCCATATTCCGCGTCGCCTTCATCGAAGTTAACGTTTTTTTGGCAGATGTACCATGTCATACAATCACAGTTTCCAGAGCACGCCCGCGAAGACCGCCATCGCGATCGCTATCGGCAGGCAGATCATGCATGCGCCGAGCAGCGAGTAGCCCGGGTTCGGGGCCAGCAGGGATGCGAGGAATCCGAGGACGATCACCAGGACCGCGCCGAGACCGCTCAATACGGCGCCTGCCCTTGTGAACAGCCTCAGGTCCAGGGGCCGTCCGTTGCTTCTGCTCCGGCGGGCCTTGCCGCCGGAGCCTCCTAAGTTGATTTCAATCAATCCCATTTTCATTACCTCATGTTTATTCTGTTCTCGAGTCTTGGGTGTACGTGGCCTGGCGCGCCCTCGAACATGAAATAATTCGGGAACGGCTCGAGCCACGAGTACGGGAGCTCGAGGCGTGTGAGTTTTCGGTTTGGCCATAACTCACAATCCTCTCTGATCTCACAGATCTTCACCTGCGCGCCGTATTCATTGCCGTGCTTCGCTGTAAATTTTATGAAGAGCACGGTCGCGCCCAGGGCCCAGTCCTTCATTCCATCAATCCACGCGTTGTCCGGCGGGACGGTCGGGTTCTTGATGACTGTTGGCCCGACAATCTTATAGTACATCATTTTGCCTCCTTTGCCCACTTCTTGAACTTTCGCCTGAGTCTGCAGGCTGCGCAGTCGCATTCATGGATCCACTCTTCAAAATGAGAGTAGACGGCGTCTTTGCCGCAATGCGGGCACTTTTCCTGTCCCATTTCAATCACTACCAACTTCGATTAATTTGAGTCTGTACACACGTAGACATTTCCAACACCCCATATGGTTTGGGATGGCCTTGGTGGTGTGTTCTGCGGCAATTGTCACTGTTCGTAGTCCAATTTTGCATTTTGGGCATTCAACACGTTGTCGTCTTTTGTTCATATCAATCACTTAGTTCTTGATGAAGGTACATACAAACACATTCCCATTCATCGGTCGTCATCTTCTTCCTGAGCTGCTTGGTTGCGATCTTGGCCGTCAGCTCGCGAATCCATGCGATGGATCCCTCCAGGCTATGGTATTCGGCTGGGTCACTCACAAAACTGGGTAAGTTCGCTTCAGTGTTGTCGGCGAAGTTGTCGAGTATGGAGGCGACCCACTCAAACTCATTACCCTCCGTGAAGTGCAGGGCGCGCTTTGGTTTTTCTTTCTTTTTTGTCATAAAATCACTTATTTTTTCTTCTTTTTTGGCACTAATTCAGGGTATTTCTCCCTGAATTCAGTAATCTCTTCGGCGTGCGTAATTCTCGGGTTCCTGGTCATCGGATTGCACCGGCGCTCGACTTCGTATTCGTCCTCGAGCATTTTGAACAATGCGAGGGCTTCCTCGTAATTGCCCTCAAACAATTGCCATGACGGGTACGGTTCGTTCCTGATAATATTCGGGAACTCCCCAACGCGCCATGCGCGGACCACGGAGAATGTGTCCCCAGTTCCCGGGTAAAACGCGACTCTGAATATTCCTACTAATTTGTCCTTTGTGGACATGTCAATTTTATCCATCTTCAAACACCTCAATGTTTCTTGAATCCTACATTTCCTTTCTTCCCAGTGCACAATCGACACTTCGCGCAGGTCATTCCCTTTACCCGCTGCGCGCCGCACGGAATGAATCCGGCCGGGCACCCGGAGTTCGGGTCATATACGCGCGCGACCGCGTCGAAGTTCTGGTAGTGGTCCTGCCAGATGCCTTTGTCATCGGACAAACGCATGATCAGGTTGGCAGGCCGCCTAGACCAATCGAGGTGGTATGCCTTCGTATAACCGAAGAGAAATATTGACGGGTTAAGTTTACAGAGTTCGAATGTTCTTTCAAGATAGGCTTGATCATAGAAATCTCCCGCTACGTGCCAACGTAACAATTTCATTCTCTGGACTTGCTTGTTAGTCTTTATTGCAACGTCCATTATTGCGATAAATGCGTCTGTTTTCGTAATCTCATAATTAATCGCGTATGCCGCACGGGCGCTCGGTGAGCGTCGTTCGATGCGTTTCGCGTAGCAATGCACTTTACATCCTTGCTCATTAGGCCCGGGTATCAGGTCACAACTTGCTGTGCAGATGCTAAACGATGGCATTTCGCCTAATTTTGAATTTCCTGGTGATATTATTCCCATGGCAATCCCTTTAGTTTCCTTTGTTGTGCTTGTTCTTCATAATGTTCTATCCGGTGGCAGTTTGCGCACACGGGGTCGCAATTCCTTAATTCTTTCTTGAGATTTTCTATGGTTATACACGAATTGATCAATAACGGGATACAACCCGTTTTCATTGTCGGGTCTTTATGGTGCATATCCAAACATCGGAGATCCATCAATCCACACTTAACACACCCACCGCGTTTGGCGTCATTAACGATTTTGTATAATTTAACATATCGTAGTTTTCTCCACCGAATATATTGTATGCGCACATGTTCTTTGTTTTCCTTGCGCCATTGTTTGATGTAAGCTCGTTTATTCAGTGTCGAGTTTTTTCCCATATTACTCACCTTCTGGTCGGCAGCACCGGTCATCCGGCGCCACGACATGTCCGCAATGGCCGCACACCCGCCACGCGCCGGAATCCAATACCAGCCTGCAGCTCGGGCAGTCTTGCGCTTTGCGGGCCGGTGACCAATCAAACCAATCCATATACCTTCACCTGTTGTTTTGCCAAATCGAGTTCTGTTGCTCGTGCTTTGCTGTATTCTTTTGTCAATTCTGATGCGGCTTCATACTCCAATTGTTTTGCCATCTTGTAGCGTGCACAAGCCTTCAGATTGATGTGAAGCCTGATTTGAGTCTTGTATTCGCCGACAATGTAGCATTTCGTGCCCTCTTTGATGAGTCCTTTGCAGTATCCGCACTTTGCGCGTCCTGAAGCTGTCGCTATTCTGACCATCATAGGGCTCACCACTTAGACCATCCTGGTCACGCCGAACGGTGCCCTGAAGCGCCCGTTCTTGGTTTCCTGAATGGTTCCGGTGCGTATTAGTTCATAGAAATCAAGTTCGGCCTTGGTGAAGTCGTTGTTGTGCGGGCGTGCGAGTTTCGAGAGAACCTTCTCCTTTGACCATGCGGTCTTGTAGATGCTGCCCATCTCGGCGAGCGGCGGAGGCAGGATCTTGTTCTTGTTGACTTCAGACCAGACTGGCGCATTCCTGCTGTATTGCCTGCGAACTTTGGCTTTATTTCGCCTTGCCCACGACTCTGTCATGATCTTTGCAAATGCCTTCCTGCGTTCTGGTGACCAGGCTTGCCCGCTCAGTCCATGCTTTTGCGGCACCGGTTCCAGCGTGATGTTCGGCTCGGTTGTCGCTTTCTTTATCGTCATATTTTCTGTCTTCAAACGTTCAAGGATGTCTATAATTTCATCCACAGATCCTTCTATTTTAACTCCATTTATATCACATTTGACCATACTAACACCCTATACCTCGAGGTCAAGCCCCATATGAGGTATATCTACTATATCTTATTATAACGCTTATATTTATAAGCTTATCGTCGAAAACGCTTAAAAGAAGAATAACTATGGACGGACGGGGCTCGGTTGTTCAGGTTCTACAGTTTTTGATTTTGGTGAACGACAACGCGAGCCAAATCCGTCCGACTCCACGACGTATTTTACTGTGAATTTCATTTAAATACCATCCGGTTCGTGGTTCTACGGGCTACAGTATCTTGTTGAAATCTTTGGTTAATTTCGAGTCGTTAAGTGTCCTTATAGCTAAAACATTGATTTCTGCCATTCTTTCGTCGGTTATCCATTTTTTGCCCAGATCGCGTATCGAGGTCCACATCGGGATGTTCTTCGTCTGATCGCCGGTGATGGGCAATCCCTTGTCGATGTTGCTGGCATCCACGAGGTTCATCTTGTGGTATAGTTCATTATCCAGGTAATAGCTGATGCCCAGCTTCGGGATCCTGTCGTGCCTATGTCCTTCTGCCTGCTTGATCGACGTCACGAATCCCGGCTCCCCAGTCAAGAACCTTGCTGAAGACAGGTCGGCTACCGATATCAGGGCGGACGGTACATTCAGGAGGAAGTACGTTTCCAGGAGCTCAACGCACATGCTGTTGACGGACCAATTGTAGTGCGGTTTCAGCGTGAAGTACTTCCTCATCGTTTCCGCCATTTCCTCCAACTTCTCCTTGGTTCCCTCTGGTGCCGCCACGTCGAACTTCTTCACGGTGTACTCTTTCTCAAAGATACTTGAGACAAAACTCCGCAGACCGAATGTGTACGACGAGTTGTTGTCGCGATAGCTGTAACAGATCGGGTGCACGCGTTTTGAGTCGAGTGTGTACTTCGGACCGTCTATGATGTCGATCGTCATTCCTCCGAGCCCATGTTGTTCGATCAGTTTTCGTGTTAACAATTGGTTGTCGGGCAGCGAATTCTCAGCTCCTCTGAATTCACTTTCCCGTGCCATTTCATAGGTTTTGTTTGCTATATCCACGAATGCCTTGCTGATTGCATTCAAATATTCTATGGTGAGCGCCTGCCCTTCTTCGGGCGTTCGCGCTTCCTTCGTGTAAAACTCATTTATCATCGGAATCACGCTCCTTCATTTCATGTTCATTGTTCTTAATTACAACGCCATTACGAGCCACAAACGTGCCTTCAAAGCACATGCCGGGTTCCGAATACTCTATTTCGAACGTGAGCTTGGGAAACTGTTGGCTGATCGTCACGATCGCGGCGCAAGGCGGGCTCCATGCCGTGTCGAAGCGATACTTAAGAGTTGTTTCTGACTCCTCAAGAAGCTCTGGAACCGACACATCCCACTTGGTTCCCCAGTGCGCGCATCGCCAGGCATACCAGTCTTCCCCAACCTTTTCGGGCATTGGGTAGAATATATCGATCGAAAAGGGGCGCGGTGGCTCTTCCGGGTCTCCCAGTTCCTGTAGTTCATTGTATTCTCGTATGATTTCCTTGAAAAGAGCGATCTGACCTTTGTCTCCCTTGATGTAAAGGGTATCATTGCACCAATTTGGCGACATTAAATCACCGTGTCGAATTTGGTCACCAGAACGTAGTTCGCGATCTTTTCGCGTAACACCTTCATGTCGTTCATGTCGCCTTTCGGTGCCATCTTCTCGAGATCGGTAATGTGGGACTTCATATGCTTCTCAAAATCATCGGTATTGGATAGAAGCGACTTTGCATACGTTTCCATCTTCGGGTCAACCAGGCTTCTCGTGGTGCTGGCCGCGACTGGGAAGCTTTCGGTACTCAGTATACCGATGATGTCCTCCAACCCTTTTAGCCGGCTCGATTCCTTGATCAACCCCTTGATTCCTACCGTGTTGGTCGGTTTGCCGTCCTTGTACTCCACGAGCGTGAGCACCAGATACTCGGTACCCTTCGCATTGTACTCGCGGGTTGTGATGTACAGGCCGGTTTTGGTTTTGTCCTTGTATTCTGCCATTCCATTCACCTTTTAGATAATTGCGTCGAAATCCTGCACAAGCAAAATTTCATTGACTGCTGCGGCGCAATATGTGTCATAAACACGCTTGTATTCCTTGAGTGTATCCGCCAGTTCGGTTTCAAATTCCTGCACTTTCTTATTGTATTCCTTGTACACTGTCCTATATTGCTCGTAGGTTTCAATGCTCATTGTTCGGAATTGTTCTCTTAATTTAGTGAATTCCTCCATGTTTGGACAGTTTGAACCAACAAGTTCCAGTGGTGATAATGCCCCGGGATTATCGTTTTTTTCTATCCTGAAATCCCAACTGATAATCGGAGAGAAGGACTCATCCGCTTTGGCGCTTTTTCTGAACGTTTCGATGTTGCAATACAATGAGAATTCCAATTCAGGCATGTCCTTTGTCTTATCTTTCTCGGGTGGTTCCCATTTGAGAGTGCGTTCGGTTGGCGCGCGGAAAGAGCCAACATTTAGGCCATACTTATTCTCAATCTTCCTCGCGATCGGGTCAAGCTGGTTGTCCAGTTCCGAATACGGATAGCGTTGTTTGTCACTAAACTTCTTCTTCATTGCTTCGACCCTGTCGCGCAGCACGATCATTTCCTGCTTCAGTGGCGCCATCTCAGGCTCAGACCCCAAATCCAGCATTGCCGTTTCAATCATGCGGTACATATCTGGGATGCTACGATAGCCATCTGCGATCGAGCATCGGTCCGCCCTGTAACTGTGCGGGACACGCAGTATGCGCTTCGACAGGTTTATGTAATAAAACGTCCCGTCGAACGAGCGGCGCTTCTTCTGATGCATTTGAGTCAGCAATGCATAGATGGGAAGCGCATATACTTTATCTCCCACGAACTTGTGTTCGTTCGTCATTACCTCTTTTGTTAGGGCGCTCATTGAATCTTCTTTTTGTTCCCATAAGGATTCTGTCATAAAATCCCTCTATTCGTAGTCCAGGACCGTTATCTTCTTGCCGAACGGGAATGAAGTTCGGTCATTGTCGACAATCCAGAATGTGCTACAACCCGGATCCTCGCAATGGTTTTGGTCTCCATATCCATCGGTGAAGACGAACAGCTCCTTCGTTCTTGTCTTCTTTGCGCGTGCCATTACTTCCTGATACGACGTGCCTCCACGCCCTTCCACAACCAGGCATTTCTTGATGTCTGCAGCCGACTTGATGAGCACCTTCTGGTGGATCCGGTCATCGAACGTCACATAATCGATGGTGATCTTGTGTGTCTTTGTCAGCCAATAGATCTCGCCAAGGAATGCGCGCACCTGCTTGGAGCTCACGCTTCCCGACACATCCACTGCGATCATCGCGGAATACTTGCATCTGCGATTGAATCCAGGCATGATCATCGGAGTACAGAACGTCTTCTTGTGGAACTTGGCCCATGTTCTGTTGCCGCGCAACATCGTTTTGATGTGGTTGCGTATCATCTTTTTCCAATTGACCTTGGGTTTATGCCATATCTCCTCAATCATTTCCTGGAGATTTGATGTTCCTACACCGCGCATCTTGCCACCGATAAGATCGCCTTCTATCTTCCTGCGATTCTCCTCGTTGATCTTCTTGCTTTCCTCTTCGCTCACACCAGAGCCCAGTTTGCCTTGATCCTCCAATAGTCCTGGGATCTCAATGCCGCATCCACCGCCCTGCGCTCCGCCTTTGCCATTGCTGACTTTGCCCAGTCCGGGCCTGATTAGATGGCGCAGTATCGCGAAGGCGCGGTCGGATCCTTTGAATGAGATGTTCTTGACCTGCGGCCTGGTATCCCATCCGTCGACCAACAGCTTGTTCAAAGTGCTTTCGATGTTCCGTTCGCTGATCGATTCACGGAGCAGCTCTTGCCAGTCGCTGTTCCTTCTCAGATCAGACGAGCCGAATATCGTCTCCAGATGCTCGTTGATTACGCAGTCCGCCAGGACGTTGTGAAGCAAATGCTCCATCTGGTTGCCCTGAAGGACCACGAACTTCGGCAGGTGCTGCAGCGCGATATGCAATGTCTCGTGGAGATAAAGGAATATCGCCCCGCTTTGAGGATATTTCTTGATGTATGGTGCACCCAAGTAGACCGATCTGCCATCAGTGAAACACGCATTTTCCTCAATGAACACAATGCGTGTCGAATAGATGAGGCCTGACAGAAACGGGATCAGCTTTGCCCCTATAACCCTCACCTTGAGGGACAGTTTCTTCTGTTCCTCGGCCGATATTGTTTTGGTTGGCGTGTATCCGCCAGCCAGCTTTGGTTGTTCCGATGTTTCGGTTGTTGCTACTGACGTCATAACTATCGCCTTACAGCGCGTCGACCACGTAGTCGAACTTCCTTAGAACCGCGAGGATCTTCTCCCTCTTTCCGCCCGTCATCAGCGCGTTGAGGTTGCTGACACCCTTGCGTTTCTTGTAAGTTCTGAGACTCTGGAATACAATGAGAGCCTTGATCTCCTCATTGGCATCCTTCATCTTCATGTCGAGCACCTTGTCTATCAACGGCTCATATTTCGAGTCGGTGTTCAAATGCCCAACGACTGCAGCCATGACCGCATACTGATCCTCCAATTCCTCGGGGAACGGCGTTGAGCCATCCACAAACCGAGTTATGTCTCCCTGGAAGATCTCGATCTTCTTGACGAATTCGTCAAACTGCAGCCCTATGCTATACGGAAGCACGCCCATTGCCATGAATCTGAACTCGGACATCTTGCCCTCGCCGATCTTGGCACCTTCCAGCGTCAGATAATCCCAACGCCTTGGCGTCAGCTCATACCTGTTGCCTTTCTCTTCGTTCTGTAGGGTGAGCAGGTCTGGCTTGAAGCGCAGGAAGCTTGCCACATATGTCGCATATGGCCTGGTCGATCCTTCACCGGTCTCAAAATAGCCGATAACCTCGTCCTTGTTGGACTCCAGCGCTATCCTGAGCCTGAAACGATCGATCAGCGGGCCTTCCAGCTCTTCCGCTTCCACATCATCGGTCGGATTGTAGATCGCGATGATGGTCGTGTTTGCCGGCAACTCATACGATGAGCCGAGCCGCCCTTCCTGGATCAGACGATAGAACTGCCTGGTGACGCCCTTGTCTCCATGCGTAAAGTCATCCAATATCAGGATGCTGTTCGGTTCGGTGGGAAGGCTGTTGTCGAAAACCTCCACCATTTTCCACGTGCCTGTGTCGTGGGCCGGGATCTTGGTTGCAAGATCGCCGTAGTCGTAATTGGCAGGATGAAGGATGTGAATCTTCTTGTTCTTCACCAGTGCCAATGCCTTGGCTATTTCGGTTTTTCCTATTCCGGGTCGTCCTTCAAGAAGCATGTTTGTATCATGCTCGATACTATACTGTATATACTTCTTGTAGGTCGCTATGTCGACCCTCAGGAAAGTTGGTCCTATGTTTTCACTACTCATACTGACACCATTCCTTACTGCATTTCCGTCTTCAGTTCCTGGTCAATCTCCAGAAGCATTTTGGCGCGTGCTTTGATCTGCTCCTTTGTGCCGGTAGGCAGAGCTCGCGCTGCTTCCTTCAGTACCATGCCCATGGTCGTATCTCCGATCTTGGACTTGGGGGTTGGGAAGGAAGGCAAAATTGTCTGTTTCTTGTCTGCCTTCGGATCGAGCGGCACTATCTCAATGCCCATTGCGTTGAGAAACCCGTTCTTCTCAACGTAATCGACTTTGAGGTTGTCGCCAACCTTTATGTTGCCTGGGCGGAATGTGCTAATCAGCTTGCCTCCCAGCAACATGTCGTACGCTGTTCCTTTTACGGTAGTTCTTGGGGTTAGTTGTTCCAAGATTCCTACAATGTTTTCAGTCATGTTTTGACCTCCGAGGATATATAGACTATATGTCTTATATATCTACCTATTTCTTAGAAGCATAGGCACTTGCCTAATACTTCCATCTTTGCATGCATATTCAGTCACTTTGTAGAAACGTCCGATCTGGACGCTCCTGTGTGGCTGCGGTGGTTGAGGAGCGCGTGGCATCATCGGATCAGGCCCTTCTACATGCGCCTGTCCTGGCAGCAATCCCTCTTCCATCCCTATCACGCCAGACGCTACAAGTCTGTGCATGGCTTCCGCTAATCTATTTATTTCATTCATATTCTCACGTCCGTCACTGTTGTGACTATAAATTACCTAAATCGACGCCCATTACTTTGGCGGCTGCAGTTACTCCTGCGGGAGTCGTCATGTCGACTTTCGTTACCTTGACCGGCGAGGTTTTACCCTCATCCTTGGTCATCTTTTCCTTCAGGCATTTGTCGTGATGATATGCAAGCGTGTCGCAGCAATTGCACAAGACGGGGACATACTCCTCGCCTGGCAATATCTTGCTCATGCATGTCTTGCATACCTTCGCTGGCTGGTTCTCGATCTGGAGGACGTCGCCTTCCTTGTATTTTTCCATAATTTCACCTTGGTCTAAATTCGTCGCAGTCACAGTCTTCACAGACTATCATTCCGTACTTGGATTTATGCCTCCATCGTTTACATCCGCATTTACATATTGTGTTTTCGTCCATAATTTCATCTTTGCTTGTGTCGTTTGTTTTGTGCGCACATGGATTCGATTTCTCCATCTGAACAATATCGTCTTATTTCAAGTAGAGGCGTCATCCATACGTCCATGACCTTTATTCCTCCATCTGGCCAGCCTCGAAATTTGAACAGGCATAGGCGAGGCCAGAGAAGAACTTGCCACTTCTTGTTGTTGTAGAGTTCCATCAAATACATGGGCTCACCTCAACACTTCATGACGAACATGAAGCGGTTGAGAATCCATTTTGCTTTGGGCATTGACGCGACCGGCGAAATGGCTATAAAACAGTCTCCTTGACCATGATAGCAATTCATGATCTTTTCAATGCGTTTCAGTGCGGTTTTACGAAGTATTTTCCTCATTGTCTCACCTCGCTGCTTTCGGCAGTTTCACAAAGCCAACTTTGGCTCCGATCATGCGCTTGCAGTATGGGCAAGCTAAATGGATTTTGCGTTGGTCCATAACCTCACCCCATGCATTCTCGGCGTTGTTCGGCCCTATCGGCTCCTGCGTCGTTGAACTCATCCTCTGTGAAGAGTTCAAACTGGTCTCTGGCATACTGTTCCACCACGTCTTGCGGCAGGCGATGCAGTATCCAGTTTGCTATTCGGTTCATTGTTTTTCCCATCATATCACCTTCTCCAACAACGATTCAAGTTCGTATAGCCTACCCCGTGTAACTTCGGGTATTGAGCCATACGATCTGAGTTGTGCTATTCGAGTTACAATGTAACTTCGAATATTCATACTTTCACTTCCTCAAGTTTTTTGGCGGCGTACGCACGCACAATCATGGCGTTGTCAACGATCTTCTTGAACGCTTCCGCGTCCCGAAAATCTCCGTATATTTTGACTGCGCCACCCTTGCTGGGCGTGCCGAACTCGATGGAGTCTGGTCTCTCATCCTTGGCCAGCATCTCCAGGAGTTTTCCAACCAATTCCTGTTTGTCCATATTCTCACCTGTGCCTCCCTGCTTCTATCAGTCTGCGACGTTCCTCGGCGCAAACCAACGCGTCGCTGTGCCTTGCCATCGTCTTGAGATGGCGGGCATAGACTGCGGTCGTTATGTCCTTCGCCTTGACTTCGGCGATATTGATCAGCTCCAGCTTTATTGGCTTGAAAGCGCTGAAGCTATTCCGGTTGTTGTTTGCCATATAGACACCTCCGTGTCACTACTGCTCCACGATGGGAGCAACAAAAATCAATTGTCGAACCAGACGACGAGACGCACATTGTTCTCGCCGTAGAATGAAGTGAGGACGAAAACAAGCACAAATAGCACATTCCAGTCGGGATTCCCATGCTGCCATTTCAGCCGCATGCACTATCTGTTGTTCTAGACTTTCCATATTTAACCCTCCATTGGTGGCATATCTCTTCGCGGTCGTGATTAAAATCGACACGTTTATACATTTTCTATAACCCACCACCCACTTGCATGGTCTAACGATAAAAGGGTGGTCTATTTATAAATACTTGTAATAAGATATTAACATGGAACCTGTTTTGACCGCTCGGCAGATATATCGAAAAGAGCACCAAGCATACTACACTGCATATATGAAAAAATACAGACAGTCTCACCCCGAATTTCGAAAACGCGAAATAGAATCAAACAAAAAATGGAGAATTTCTCACTCTGAAGTGTATAAAGAAACAAATAAGCGTCAAATGTTACGAAAGAAAAAAATTGCTCAGGCAAACCCCGGAAAATCGTATGCGTTGTTTTATCGAGATCCAGAACAACATCGTCGTTATATGCAAACATACTATTCAAAAAATCGTGAAAAAATTTTTCAAAATGCTATGTCTTGGAGAAGAAAGAATCCCGAAAGATATTTGGTGATTGGAAGAAGTTATATGCATATTCGCAGAAAAAATTTAATAAAATGTGATAAAATTTCATGTAATGATTGGGAGACGTTGATCAATAGATCCCCGATGTGCCCAATGTGCGGTCGCTTCGTCGAGTGTGAAAATCTAACGATAGACCACGTCATTCCCGTGTCGCGGGGCGGATATCATGTTCTTGTCAATCTTTCTCCCTTATGCAAATCCTGTAATTCGAAAAAACAGGCTAAAATGCCTCCCCTGCACGTGATCAAGGAAATCATCAGCAAGGGCGGAGCAGACCCGAAAATTTTGGAGGAGATATTATGCCAACAGATGACGACAATCAACTGAAGCCGCTCGCGATCCGCGCCCGCACGAAGGCGCGCCTCGACGCGCGCAAGCAGGCGCGCCGTGAGTCGTACGACCAGGTGATTGAACGCCTGCTGGATGAAGTCGAAGGCAAATGACCTATATGTTTTATAAGTGTTATGTCTCCTAATACATCCAAGAACGGGGCCCCCGCGCCCCGCGCCCCGCGCGCGCCCCGCGCGCGCCCCGCGCGCCGCGCCTTCGGCTCCCATTCCTACGCGTCGCGGCGCGGCGCGGCGGGGTGTCTCAGAAAACGCGCATAAGGGACTGGTCGCCGGACTCAACCTCCGCATGTATGCCGATGGCGCGTCTGAAACGACGAAAAAATTTGAGGGAAAATCATGCCACGAAAACACGTCCGCCCCTGGCACGTCTTCGCGTGCAACCAGGCGGACAGCATCCTCCTGTCGCACAAGGAGTTCTGCGCGCATCCCGGGCTTGGAGGCATGTTTCCGACGTGCCCGGCCTGCGGGCGCTTCATGGTTCATATACTGATAATAGAATAAGGGTGGTCTTATGTCGGTCGAAACGATGATGGAACGCATAAAGAAGGAAGCCCGCCCGTGCGCCCAGTGCGGGTGCACGGACTTCGAGCTCAAAAAAATCCAGATCCCTCCGAACGTCACCTTCCTGCCCCATCCTCCTCCGGACAACGAAATGTATTTCCTCTGGTGCAAGAACTGCCCGCACAAGCGCATCGAGATCGACTACGATCAGGTCGAGGAAAACCGGAAAAGCAAGGAAAGCAAGGAAAACGGGAAAAACGAGGAAAACAAGAAAAACAAGGAAGCAGGTGATTGATGTGGTCTGGACGCAATTCTGGGACATGCACAGCGGAGGCGGGACGAAGGAACCCCCGTACGAGTTCATCTACATCGAGGCTCCGGAATCCGTTGCTTCCCTGGTCTTCTACAACCGCTTTGGGCACAGCCCCGACCGCGTGTCGTGCACGTGCTGCGGGGAGGATTATTCGGTCAGCGAAAGGGAGGATCTGGCCCAGCTGACCGCGTACCACCGCGGCTGCAGGTACGCGTACCTGGACAAGGACGGCAACGAGGTCTCCCAGGACGCCGCCTGGAAGTCGGGTGTCGGCATCCTTACGGGATACGTCGGGAAGTACATTGAAAAGCCGGACGAGAGGTATTCCAAGGAACTTGTTTCCCTGGAGGACTACCTGAAGCAGAAGGACGTCCTGTTCATCTACGCAAAGGACATAACCGAGGAGGAGAAGAAAGGATCGCTGCCCCTGTCGGGGTACCAGTGGTTCGATTAGGTGTTTCCATGGGTGACGAGGAACTTGAGAACCTGGCCCGGGAGATCCGCCGCCAGGAGGAAAACGTCAGGGACTCCGACGCCCAGTACAGGCGATCCAAGGAGGAACTGAGGATAGCGGAAAGGAACAACAGGCTCCAGAAATCCCTGGCCAATGCGCACTACAAGGCATGGTTCCAGGCGCGCCGGCGCCTGGCGGCGCTCAAGGCGAAGAAGAGCGGGCTGCCGTCGGTGCGGCGCAAGTACGCCCGCGAGCACATGGGCGATGCGCTTGCCTCGATGGGATTATAGATGAAAAAGGTGGTATTATGGGATCATGGCTGGAATCGTATGATATATTATATTGGGAGAAGGACAAAAAGGTCTATGTCAGCAGGAACTATCCCGAGATCGTCCATGCCCTCACCATCGAGGGTTACGTCCTGCGCTGCGACGGGTCGGAGCTGAACGGTTCCATATCTCGTCTGCTCGACGAGGAGATGGGCGCGGTGCCGATGGAGAACGTCCTGCCGGAGCCGAAGACGAAGGAGCGCGCAAAGGAAGCAAGATCGACGAAATAAGGTGATTTTATGGTGCACAGATCCGATGAAAAACTATGGAAAATTGCCATGGACATCTATAGGCAATTATACAAGGAGGCAACTCCTTCCGCCGATTTCGACAAGATGCGGAAATCAGGTGAAACCGCGAAGCCCCGGTTCTTCATGAAGTACTACCTGCCCGACACGCGCACCGCGAAGATAATTGAAACGATATGTAAAAAACACAAGCTCGATAAACGCGACGCTCAGAGGGTTGCAGGATCCATCTGGCTCGGGTCGAGCCCGACCGGGATATTGAATGAGGATCAAGTCGGCACGATTGAGAAACCGACAAGGAAGGCATTTCCATCCGATAAAAAAGTCCATGATTTTTGGTCGAAGTGGGAACGACTCTACCAGAATGGCGACGAGACCGCGATGGAGGAGCATGTTTCCAATGTATTGGTATGCAAAATGCTTACCTCCCCTATCTCTGCTCCGATATTGTCCGGTGTATTGAACACCTACTTCATGGACCTGGCGGAGTACCTGCAGTCGGACGGCACAAAAGATTTATCAACCGTGGCTTCCCAGAAGGCGGTCGGTGAGAAGCATGGGAAAACTCGCAGCAAAACCCCCGGAAATAAAAACAGAAACAAGAAAGCCCATTCATGAACACATTGGGACTCCTGCCGTGTTTTGGGGCATCGTGGCCGTGTTGATCCTGCTTGGCATTGCGTTTGCCGCGATCATGGCGGTTGCGATCGCCATCTGGTTCAAGGTGATCTGAAATGGGGATGTTCGACTATATTTCGAACCGTCTGTATTGCCCCTTTTGCGGGGAGAAACAGCGCCGCTGCGCGTTCCAGACCAAGTCGTTCAAGTGTTTTATGGATACTCTGACCCTGAAAAAGAAGATCGTCGGGTGCTGGGAAGGGGAGCCGGCGGAAATACATTCGGCCTGCAGTGCCTGCGGTTCCTTTATCAGACTGGCCATAAGTACAAAGGATGTGAAGGAGAGGAAGAAACAAATGGGGTGATGCAATGCCGATGAAACCAAGATACGACGTCAAGGCGAATATCAGCGAATGCGAGTTCTGCGGCAACCCCATGAAACCGACCGGCCCGCCGATCAACGAGGAATACTGCCCGAACGACGAATGCACCCCGCTTTACGTCGCGCAGTTCGAGAAAGGCGTCCGCGAGATGATAAAGCGCAACGAGGAGGAAAGAATAAAGGCGGTCCAGAAGATTGTCGGGTCGCGTGCGAAGGCGATCAAGGTTCTGAACACGCTCAAGGCGATGATTTAGTTTCGGGGAGTGAAGTTTCCGGCCCGCGACGGGCGCCTGGGAAGCTCCGTCGGATGCAGTTCGTCCGGGCGGATGTGGTATTGTTCGCGCCTTTCCGCAAGGAGCGGCGCGGTCAGCAGATGGTATTCCTGTTTCCCTTTCTTCGTCATCCATCTCTTGAAAACCCTGTCCACGCACTTGGCATATTCGGACTTTCCTTTCGGGGCAGGTCTCTTTTTCTTTCTTCTATCCATGGTTACACCTCTATTACATCTCTACGGATCCCAACGCTTTTACATGATGAACGGGATAACTGCTGTATGGCAGAGCCGACAAATGAGGAATGGGAGGGGGCATTGACCTTCCTGAGCTTATTAATCCTCAGTTTCGTTTTTGGCCTCATAGTCGGAAGATACGTCTGGCATTGAGTTATTTGTATTCCATCGCCCCGTCCCGCCACCCGATCTTCCTGAGGATGCGCCGCGAGCGTTTCTTCGCCCATTTGCGCGCCCTGTGCAGGATGCGGTTCCAGCGCCATTCCGCCATAGTGTATAAGTGTGCAAAATGTTCGCTATTCCAGTACTTCTTTCCTATCACGGGAAATGAGGCCGGTTGTGAAAATTCCTGTGCTGCCCATCTTTCACTACGTGGTGCTCTGTAGAATTTCTTGCCTAATATTCCGCAGTCGCACTTTCCGTATGCGCTGCGCTTGCATCCGCACCGCGGCCGGTGCACTTTCCCATTTGTGTTTTTCCTCTTGCGCGCTCGTAGCTTGCGGAAGTTCCACCAGCCTGACCGCGACCAAACTATGTGAGGTTCATCGTCAGTCATAAAGAGCCCTTCTGTAATCAGGTAACACCATTTTATAAAGCTTATACAGACGTATAGCCTGTTTACCTGACGGCTGCGAGACGGTATGTTTAAATAGAATATACGGAATATACTTCTTAAGTGTCGTGATAACATGGCGGAACCGAAGGAAAAGGAGCTTGACATAAGGAACATCAAGGCTTCTCGTTGCCCGATATGTCATACCAAGGAACTTTCAAAATTTGACCGTGATCTCTTTTTTCGGCGCATGACATACCAGGAGTTTTCAGAGCAGGCGAAATCGAAAGGATATGCTATCCCCGAAACCGATTTTTTGAAACACATGATGAAACATGTCTTCGTATACCAGCCGCTGGATATTCCGGATGACGTGTCGTCCGAAAACATTCTTTCGGGAATAATCGGCGTGCTTCGCGCGCAGCTGAGGGGCATGGAGGAGATCGGGGAGACAAATGAATTCGCATATACCAAGAAGTGCGAACTGATCAAAAATCTCATCGAATTGCGCGGCAAATACGAAGGGGCCTACACGCAGAAAAAATCGGAAATGTCGAAGGATTTCCAGGCCGAGATGACACAAAAGCTCAGTGAATCGGTCAACGACCCCGATTTTGCCCAGTTTATGGAGGCCTCGATGAAGGAGGCGAAGGACAGGGAAAAGAAGGCAAAGGAGAATGCAACCTATGAAAGTTACGAATCTCAACAGTAGGCAGATAGGCGCCTTTGCGGAGAAGTGCGCAAAGGATCCCATCTATTTCATCAAGAACATGCTTAATCTAAACCTTACAAACGCACAGAAAAAGATTATCGAATCGATTGAGGTTTATCCGACGACGGTTGGTCTTTTTTCGAGGCAATCAGGGAAATCCACCGCCGTAGCCGCGTACATTGTGTGGCGCCTCATGTTCGGGAAGGGTGTCATCATCAACAAGGCAAGAACACCCGAGGACATCTTGGTCGCGGCGCCGTCATTGCCCCAGGCCAAGATCATCTATGACAAGGTCAAGAGCCACATGATGCGCAACGACCTTTTGTATTCGTACATACTGGGCGACATGACGCTGGAAAAGATAATGGTGAAGAACGGGAACGTTTGCCGTGTCGTTTCGGCAAGCGCAAACGCACAGATTCGAGGATTGAGCCCTACCGTGCTCATCCTGGACGAATCGCAGGATGTCGCGGACGATGTCCTGAACTCCGTGCTGTTGCCTATGACCACGACAACGCAGGCGCACCGCGTGTACATTGGAACGCCGAAAAACAAGAACTGGTTCTACAAGGTAATCACGGAAGACAAGGATGCGAACGTCATTAAGCAGATCTACAAGGATTGCCCGTTCATTGATGCCGCAATGATAGAGAAGAAGCGCTCCGATCGCGGAGGGACGATGCCCATCCCGCTTTGGGAGCAGGAATACAAGTGCATTTTCGTTGAATCCTCATCCACGGCATTCCCGAGCGATCTTGTGCGCCCGTGCCTGGCGGATTATGAGATCTCCACAAAGGAATTCTACAAGGAGGATGCAGTCAAGCCCGTTTCGCGCGAGCGCGGCGACTACGTAATGGGAATCGACTTGGGCCGTGAGCGCGACGCCACCGTGATAACCGTGGTCGACCGTGGCGTGCTTCCCTACAAGCTGGCGCACACAGAATCGCATTTGGGAAAGACATACACGCATATCATGGGGCGCGTGAAGGTATTGTCCGACCATTACAATGTTGCCATCATCAATGTCGACCAAACCGGAGAAAAGGGATGGGGAGATCTTGCGAACGAAGTGGGTGTCGCGATCAACCCGATCAACTTTACGCTCCAGAGCAAGGACGAGATGCTGAACAACCTCCGCGTCCTTTTCGAAAAGAAACTTATACAGATTCCTTCAAGGCATGAGCTCCTTTACAGCCAGATCGTGAGCCAGCAATACGACCAGACCGTCTACGGAAAGAAGCGGTATTTCCATCCTGCGGACGAGCACGATGATTGTTTTCCGGGCGATACCCTGGTTAAAACAAAAAATGGATGGAAACAGATTCGGGATATTATAGAAGGGGAAATGGTTTTTACACATCGGGGTAGATTTAGAAAGGTATTGAGGAATTCATCGCGCCCGATGCGTGTTGATGAAAAAATCTACGAGATAAAAGCCACGGGGCGTCCTGTGCTTACAGCAACAGAAAATCATCCTATATGGTTGCTTGATAAAAATCACGATACAAAATCCAGGAAAAATACTATTTATTTTTCGGGTGGAACGTGGGTTGCGTGTAAAGATATTTTACCAGGCAACTGTGGTACGTTTATGCCAATAGACAGGCGTTCTGAACAATATACGATTGATTTATTGGAATTTTGCCCAGTATCATATACCGATCAAAACGGAGAACTTGTTTCGTTTTCATATAGTCCGGCAACAAAATACAAAAGAGTACATAATCCCAAACAAAATAAAATCAAACGTTTTATCGATGTGGATAACGACACAGCAACCGTATTGGGCTACTATGGCGCGGAAGGATCTTACGGCAAGCACAACGTATCTTTTGCAAGCCACGAAAAAGAAACAGGGGTACGAACGTTTGTTAATAATTGGTTTATACGCCGTGGAATGAATATATGTGAACGACGTCATAACATTCGTGGGTGTATTGTTTCAGTTGGGTCTATGCCGTTTAATGGATTTTTTAGAATTTTTAAAACGGGTACTCAAAAACAATATCCGACGTGGGTAGAAACGTTAGATCCATCATTGCAGCTTTCGGTCCTTCACGGGCACTTTATAGGCGATGGGTGTTTTGTTGACGGCGGGGTGCGTTTAAAGTGTGTCTCTAAGGTTATGTCGTATCAAATATATGAAATGCTTCTCAGGTGTGGGTTTTCCCCGGTTATAAGGAGAACTAACGTGAAAGGCACTAAGGGATATTGGGATATTGGGTTATCTACTCAACAGACGAACGCTTTTGTTGCAACGATTCCGGAATATTTGAAAACGGGGAAAAATATTCGGGAGGTTAAAGAAGTAAACACTGCCGATCAAATAAACGTCAAAAAAACAAACGATGGTATTGTGTCATCGGTACGGAAGATCAATAGGTCTTTATATTGTGGGGAAGTATGGTGCCTTCAAGTAGAAGAAGACGAATCGTTTGTTGCCGAGTTGACGGCCGTTCATAATTGTCTTTGGTCGCTCGCGCTTGCCTCGATGGCGTTGCAGATAGATGTGAGCGGATGGGATCCAAAACATGGCAGCGTCATAAACGAGGCAATGGGCGCGGTTTTGCCGGATCCTGGTGGAAATCGTATCAATGATGGAAAAAGTTTGAAGGAACGGGACGCTACCATTTTAAAGGCGTTTCGAGAACAACATGAACAGAAAAAAGATGCCGATACCGGAACTGATGTGTTAACCGTCAGATCCGAGAAATGGTCTGTCGGGCGTCGCCATGAATAACGTTCGTTTTGGTTGGTACGATGGATCCGTTCACAACAGTTGAAAGCTGGTCAAGAAAACAGGATGCTACTTCTCATCTTGCACCATCCCGCCAGGAACCTTTTATTGGAGTCCAGCCACCGAACTGCGTCGAGGCGGAAGCCGAACCAACGACGGCCGATGAGCAGACGAAACTTACGGATTTTGAATCGAAGGAGGACAAGAAAAAGAAAGCTTGGCGCGGCGCAGCCAAGAACCTTTTCGAACAGGGGTTGAATACGGGGGATGTTTCGGGCGATGCGCCCGACGGCATGCAATGGGCGCAGCAAACATGTGGTGATTTTATGAAAAAAGTTGAAGCTAACGAATTCCGGAAAGAGAGCAAGGAGCATCCGACGTTTTCTTCAAATGTCGTGAAGCAGATTGTAAAAGATCATGCCGTTTCCGCAACCGCGGAAAATCCGTCGGGCGCGTCCGGATCCATCAGTACAAGCGGCGGTGGGATGGAACTTGGTCCGCTGAAGATGCGGGCTCCTAATATCAATGCCGGTGGGCAAGCCGACAAGGAGACGATGGGCACAATCACCAAAGCTGCTGGTGTTGCCGCCGGCAATCCTGCAGCGGCAATTGCAGATAATTCACGCAGGCTCGGCGGGCAGATAATGTATGATCAGCGCTATGAGCCTCTTTCCTTGAACAAGGGAAAAATGGGTGAGAAATCAGAATTTGCAGACGGTATTGGCGGTCTTGCTGGAATTGGTGCAGGTATTCTAACAGGAAATCCGTTGATTGCAGCTACTGTTGGCGGCGCAGGATCTGCTGCGGAAGAGATGTTAAAGAAGGATGGAGACCCCATAGGTGCGGGAATACGCGGTGCTGGAGCTGGTTTTATTTCAGGAGCCGGTACTGGAATTGTAAAAGGACTGGCGGGAACTGGTGCTCCGGCATCTACGGCAGCAGCATCTAGTGCGCCATCTGCAGCACCAGCGTCATCGGCAACAGTACCTGGGGGAATATCTTCCAATGTAGATGGTAGTGTCGGCATGATGAAACCACCGGCCCCGACTACAGATTATAATTTGCCAAGAATCGGCAAAGGGGCAATTCCTACGCCAACCCCCGTTGTACCAGAACCAAATTTACAACATGCTGTTAAATCGCCTGCTATACAACAGGCGGCACAGGCAGGTATTAGTGCTTCTCCCGCAGGACCACTCAAAACAGCATGGGATACAGGAACAAAATTAGCAGGTGATTTTGGGAAGTGGGCAAACGCCCCCGCAACATTTACTGATATTTCCGACGGCGTGCCAACCGAAGATGCTGTTGATAAATTCATGAGGAAACACACTTCAGAAGAGGAGATGCTCAATAATGCGATTCCTGCAAAAAAGTCACCGGCGCCTGAGGATTTAGGGCAGAAAATCAATAAGAAATCTCTACGTCCAGGCGCAGATGACAGTGACAAAATGTTGTTGACGAGCGCAGGATGCAAACAGTAAGGGATTTCCATGGCCGGTTTTTTTGATCAGTTGGACGGTGCCGCTACTGGTTGGCTAAAGACGTGGCTGACCGCAAGGGATCGCAAAATAGACAACGACAGATCGTTGACAGCTTCGCGCAAGGAGCAACTCAAGAAATATTACAGAAGCAATCCCTATCTTGGCATTTTGCATAGGGCATCAATCGAAAATCCTAGTGCCTTTGCTGAGGGCGGCGAATACAACGAATTCAAAAATTTCCATGAATATGACCCCGAACACAATGCAAAGCTCAGGGATATGCTTGTGAAGGCACCTGACGAGACAGTAGATGAGTGGATATATACCCATAAGCCAATGGCACAGCGTTTTGAATCAATCATGAATATCAAGCATGCTTACCCGAATGACCCTGACGCAGTCAAGAAAATTTATGGAGTATACACCGAGGATACCCCGGAGAACATGGATCATTTTATAAAAAACCAAGTGTTGGTTGAGCCAAAAATCAAAAATCGCATTGCTTTGATGAAAGGTGTAAACGATGCAAAAAGATACATTCTGTTCAGAAAAGAATTAGGGAAAGAAAATGTGCCGTTAGCCGGTTCTGAAATGCTTTATACACAGGCAGAAGACCTTGAAAATGTTCTTAATCGTGGAAATGACAATGAGATTGCAAACGCAATATCAGGAGATTCGTTGAAATTTCTTGGAAATTCAGTTAAAGCCACCCAGAACACGCTTGCTCGACAGTTGGCAACGATTGTCGGGCCAAGATCACCTGATGCTAAAGCAATGATCGTATCGATTCTGGTAAATAAATATGGTATGGGGCATCAGGAAGCAGTGAGCGAAGCGGTAAGAAATCCAATTTATCATCTTAACGCAATGATGAATGCCTCGTCCGTCAGTAGAACTGCGGATTTTCTTTCGGAATATCTTGAATATAGAGGCAGGGACAATTACAAAGCAAACAAAATACTTCAAGATTATTTGTATGAATATGGCGTGAAGCCACAAATTGGTCCGGCGAAGGGCGATCCAAATCCTGCACCAGCAGGAGCGCCAGGAGCGGCAACATCAAAAGAAGGGTTTGAAGATCCTGACTGGGTAGATTTTATAAATAGTTCAATCAGGGCAGAAATGAAAGAAGCCGGGGCAAACCCGTTAGACGACCCACCGCCGCAAATACCCAATCCTCAATCATCGCGTGCCACACAACCTGTACCACCTGTACAACCTCAACCTCAACCTCAACCATCATCCGCGGAAAAAGACGTCACGCAGTTTTTGGATGCAGTCCAGCGCTTGGGACGATTTGATATTGAACCGAATGGAACCATTTACGACTTGGATGCGCGAGCGCCAGTACCTCCTACTGATGTGGGGAAATTCCTTAAGGAGAGAATTCAACAGATGGCGGAGATGGAAGGCATACCGAAGGAAAGCTTGGATCAGGCAAAAATTCAACTTTTTAAGAAATTGTCGGATGTGCGTATGGACATAGAAAACAATCCTGTGCCTCTTGAAGAATATTTCAAAATCAATCCCGGTGCCAAACGCCGTTTGGATGCCTTCATTAAAAACGAAACGATGTCTGGCAAGGATATGAGCGGCATTCTGAATAATCTTGGCCCACGCTACGGGGAATATATCAAGACTGCTGTTTCAAACATTCAACAGGGCAAGTCTTCGGAAGCACCGGCAACGGAACAGGCTTCGCCGCAGGCTGGTGCGCAGCCTTCAGTTCCGCCCAGCACGCTCGGCGAGCCGCAAATTGAAACAGTAAACAAGCTTAGGGAGAAAGGCGTGACCTTCGAAAATGGGATAATGCGGTATCAGGGGCAGCCTATTACCCCGGAAATGGCTCACCAATTGCTTGGAATCCAGCCTGAAACGCCTGAATCCGGCTATGTTCATTCGCTGTTTAAGCTTCAGGGGCAACCAGAGACGACCGGCGCAATCCAGGATGAATTCAAACAATCAACATCGTTTAGCGCATTTAAGCCCACACCCCTGGAACTCGTGAAAGCTCCACAAAAACAACCACAACCGACACAACCTGCGATTCCACCGTTGGAGCCTGTCAACCAAAAAGCAGGCATGCAGGAAACCAATATACCACCAGCCACGACTCCGCTACAAAAAACATCTCAGAAATCAGAAAAGAAACCTCCGGGTGAATGAGTGCAACAGGAAGCAATGCAAAAACCAAAGCCAATCGGCGCACAAATGATGGGCGCAAGCCCACCTCCAGCGCCGCCGCCGCCGCGCGGCGCCGCGAGTGCGAACGAGCCGTCGGAACCTCCTCCGGGATTGCCGCATGAGTCGCCTCCGCGCGGATTGGAGCAGGGTATTGCAGTAGCGGGGGCAGGCGGTATGCCTCCACCTGACAATGATCCGAACCGCAGGTTCCGCCCCGATCTTACAAACGAGCAGTTTTCAAGCGTCAAAAAGTACATAGAGGGGTTGCCCCCGAACGTAAGTTACAAGGCATTGGAGCGTTTCCTGGCGGGCGCAAAGATCCAGGCACGGCCTTGGGAACAGAACATTTCCCATTCCCTGCTCGGCCAGTATAGGAGGACTGGCGACGGGGCATTTGCAGTCGAGCAAGGTTATATTCCAAAATCGACTTTTGAAACTCCTCAGATGAAGTTCGGATCGCAGGTTCACGGATTGATCGATGCGTATCTTGGCGGCAGGTTCGACCCGGAAAGGCCGGAACTGCTGGATCCGGCATTGAAAGGGTTCTTGACAGACCCAAGATTCGCCGATCATAGGAAGCAATTCAACAATTTCAGGAATTTCCATCGGTATTTCGATGTTTTGGGGCACGAAACACGCTATAATATCAGGGGCGGAAAAGCGGAGGAGCTCGGCCTGAAGCCGGAATACGACCCGAGCGGGCAGGAAATGCCGGTCAATATGACGGGTGTAACCGACCTGCTTGTCCGATTCAAGCCCGAAGCGGGCCCGCAGCATGCCGGGAAAACATACAGCATCGACACGAAGACAACGCATTTCACTCCGGAGGACAGAAAAGACCTGCTTGCCAAGAGTGTCGTCCACAAGGCACAGCATACAATGTATCGGTTCCTGGACAAGCATGCAAGCACGCCGCCCGAATTGGCCGCTCTTGAAAAAATGAAAGGCAAGAATTATCACGTCGAGGGGTACGGTGTATACTATCCGTCCGTTGGCTCGTTCATAGATTACGATACGGCGGATCTCGACAAGGTATTTGACATACAGACCAAAAAGGATATACAGTCAGTCTACAAAATACTGGCAAGCATGCCAAGAATTCCAGGGCTGCCGCCGCAGCACGAGGAAGCGAAGAAAGCGGCACGCGCAAAGGGATTTAGATGGTAAACGACGCAATAGAACGGTGGAAGCGCCAGCAGGCGCGCAAGGAAGGCCAGGTGAAGGAGATTACCGTCAATCCATTCGAGAACGGCGGGCGGATGGACGATCCTGACATGCCCAGGATCAGCGTGCGCGGAGGCAATAACGATCCAATTGTCACGGTGGAGCCAACCGATCCCGTGACATACAAGCGCATGACAGGGGACGACCCCAGGGTGAGGCCGGAGATCATCCGCGTGAACTCGCCCGGATTGACGACACAGCCATTGATAACGATGGCGATCAACGACATTCCGCAGCGGAACATGCCGCAGATAAGGATTGTTGAAGGCGGGCGCGGGACGCCGGAGGCTGTCACGCCAAGCCCGCATATGAATAGCTGGACTTCCACTAATCCATTGAGCAAATCATCTCTCCTGGAGCCGGACAAGGCGGATCCGAAGGGGCACACGACAACTCACGCGTACGATGAATTGAGGAACAGGATGGGCAACTACAGCATCAACATAGACGGGGAACGGATGGACATCCTTCTTCCCAGCGACGTGACGGATGATTTCTCCGGCACGAAAATTTCGATCGGCGGAGTTCCTGGGCACTTGCTCGTAAAAAGCAAAGCCAATGGGTTTTACAATAAAGAACCGATTGGGAAAGTTCGTCCCAGCAGGCCATTGCACTGGGATGGGGAAAAATCGTCGGATTGAGGTGTGTCTATGGTTGGAGAAAACTTGATTTGTGATTGTGGGGGAACGTTGTTCGAACGCAGAATCATCTGCAGGTACCAGCTGGGCTCAAAATTCATGCCACAAAAGGACTTCGTTCCTATTGAGCAATATACTTTTGCTCGCTGTATCTATTGCGGTGCATACTATAATTTGGATGGCAAGCAGATTGATCCGGCCGCAGATGAATTGGTGAAGGATTCGGACGTTGAACTGGAGGGGAAAAAGGATGGTTGATCCCACACTGCCAAAACGGGCATGGAATCCTAATGCAGGGCAAAGAGAAATGGTCATTGACCGGAATGGAGTTTCTCGCACCGTTTTAAAAAATCCGTATGCCGCACAGGAAGATGCCCAGCGTTATCAGCGTGAAAAACAAGGCGAACAGTTAGAACAAAGCGGTTATTCCAATACTGCGGGCGGAAGCGCGGCAATAGGAGGAGCGCCATCCGCAGCATTACCCCAGGAAGCAGGCGCGGCGATGCCGAGCGGGCAGGCGCCGGACTGGCTTATGGGGCTTCAGCAGAAGTATGCCGCTGATATTCCGATGCGCATGGGCCTCGACCCCAATTCGCCGGTGGTTACACCCGAGATGCTGAATCCGTCGGACGAAGAGCTGGCACGGCTTGACCAAAACCAGCGGGAGGGCATCGGAAGGGTGTTCTTGGCAGTAGTTTCAAAACAATATGGGTCTTTGAAAGATGCATATTTGTATGGAACACGTGTTAAAGGATATTTACCAGCAGAAATATTACGACATTGGCAATGGTTAGTTGGACGTAAATAAGGGGAGTTTATATGCCTAAAATATTATCCGCAAAACAAAAAGAGTATTCTTGTCAATATCGTCAGAAGAATAAAGAAGTTATCAAAGAAAAAGATTGTATTTATCGATTAAAAAACAAAGAAAAAATTAAGATAAAAAATCAAAATTATTATTTAAAAAACAAAAGGAAACACAATTCGTGGAGTCAGTTGTATTATTTACAAAACAGAAAAAAGAGCCTTGGGGATTGCAAAAAATATCGACTGCAAAATATCATGAAAATATGCAAACATCGTAAAGAAATTTATCAAAAAACAAAAGAGGCAGTTGCTATTCAACAACACAATTATTATTTAAATAACCGAAATAAAATATATGCTCGATGCGAAGTTTATCGTAAAAGCTTAAATGGAAAATTAAGTCGATTAAGAGCAAAAGCAAAACGTAAAAATTATGGGTTTGATGTTTTAAATTCGTGGTTTGAAGGAGCTGAAGCACACCATATCGACCGTCAACATGTTATATTTATTCCAGCGAAGTATCTGGCATTCACAAGATAATGCAGAATCAATGGAGCAAATCAACACAAAAACGATTTGTTGGTTGTTGGGGGTCGAATAACATGGTAAAAATCGAGACTAAGAAGGACGTAGCGCAAAAAAGGAAGCGCGGCAGGGATATTGCCAATGTGCAGTTTGCTTTCACGCAGGATAATTACCTGTCCCGGCAGATCGACGAGGTCAGAAAAAGCCACAGACCTTTGCTGGCCGACCGTGATGTGGAAGACGAGCAGATCAAGAATGTAATGTTGAAATCAGGCTTTCTTAAATTCGATAAGGAAGGCAGGGCCCTTGGGGATGGCCGGATAACTCCCCAGGAGGAAAAGAAACTGATAGCCTTCGCCGATGCGGTGACGAAGGGAGACAGATCCCTCGTTGTCGAGATGGCGGATAGGCATTTTTCCGTGTTTCCGAAAGAAAGCACGTCGGACGGAAAAAAGGACTATATTATTGAAACGGCGGATTATTCCTCGATTGTCCGAAAAAAACAGAAAGTGGAAATAGAGGGGTAATCAACGGATCAAAACGTTTAAATATAAAATTAGAGAGAAGAATCAACAAGGTGGTTTGAATGGCATATACGTTTACATGGGCGTGGTATAAACTCAATACAACGACTTGGACCGATTTCAGTGCAGGAAATCTGATCGGGTTTTATGGTACCACGACATATGGGGCAAAAACACGCGTTGCTAATTACAATGTCGGTATGCACCTTAGGACATCCGCCGCTGTTGACACCGACGCATGTGCATCATCTCACATGACAGGCATTCAATACGTAGCTGCTGGAACATGCAGCATATCAACTGGTGGAGGCACGGTCAATCTTGACACAGTCACCAGCCAGCAATCCGTCAGAATCACCTTTACAGACGGAGCAACGGCTGTATCTACGGAGTCTGGAATATTCTATGCGTATGATGGATCTACGGATGCCGATGCACCAACAGGCGTAACAGTATATGGTGCGGAAACCGGCGATGCTGCATGGACGGCATGCGGTGGGTCTGCAGCTGCTGTAAGTCTGACTGATCAGGCAAGTAATGTTACACATTATTTCTATCTGATCATGACCGCGTCTCCCGATTCCGTCGGCGAAAAAACGGACTTCGCATGGAAAATAAGCATAGATTATTTCTAAGGGGGCAAGACCCCTGGTGAAAAACCAATGGGTGGTATAAATGGCTGAACGTTTCGTCTGGAGCGCTAATCTATCCGATGGCACTACGCATGCCGAAGCCGAGCTCACCGTCGCTGGTGAGCTATCTGCTTTTCAAAAGTTAATGGCAATTATGAAGGAAAAAGCCACTACCATTACCGGCTTCCGGTTCCAGAACAATGGGGTGACACACAACGCCCCGTCGATGTCCCCTAAGGCAAAATTCCCATCGGGAGTTCCTGTTGAACTTTTTCCTTCCGATGTTCCGTTTACTCTTGACTATCGTCGCCGTGCAACACAATCATTCAGGGACGACGGCACAGTGATCGAGGAAAGGTTTTGCAGGTATATTGCACGGGCCAAAGGATTGAAAATCAGTCTTTGGGTGCAGGACGCTACAGGAGACACCTGGATGCAGATTGAAGAGGATAAAAAGGTGTAACTATGGCAGCAGCCCCACAATCGTCGACAAGGAAAGATCTTTTCACCGAAAACGATCCGAATTCGATACGGCAGGGTGTATATGGAAGCGGTGTCTATTCGGGATGCGATGTCACAGCAGGGACAGGGCTTCAGGTTGTTGTTGCGGCAGGGGTTGTCTATCTGGCAGGCGTGAAAACAACCATTGCAGGTGGCTCTCTGGCGATTGACGCGGAGACCGGCAACGATAGACGCGATATCATTACGGTAAATAGTGGAGGAACGTTGGCTGTGGTCAAAGGAGCACCCGGAGTCTCGGCTTCCGATACCACTTTTCAGAAATATACCCCCTATCCGCCCGCGCTTCCGTCGGGTTCGGTTCTTCTTGCCGAGGTGTATATTACCGATGGTGCGACATCATTCACTTCCGCGGATATCCTCGACAAGCGCGTGCTTCTCGACCAAAAGGTATTGCGGACAAGTGAGAAAATCATAATGACTGCCGGGCAGAGTATTGATTTCTATGCGTCGAATGGCACAACCTTGCTGATGAGCCTCGACTCTGATGGAAACCTTTCCATAAAAGGAATTGTGCAGCAACTTTGAGGTGACGACATGAAGTTCAAAATACTTTTTGCAATCCTGGCATTGGTCAGTTTTGCATTTGCTGCATCCGGTGACCCGACCAAATTCGGTTACAATAATACCACTACTGTCACGCTTGGAGGTGTGACAGGCAACGGCACGTTCAGTGGCAACGTCAGTGCAGTCACGTTTTATGGCAACCTTGCATGGTCATATCTTACAAGCATTCCGGGCTATGTAATCAATTACACATCTGCAATTAATTCCGTCAATGATACTGTCAATGCTCTTGTATCAAGCAACAATACCACCAATTTGCGTGTCGATGCCCTGAACACCACAAAGCTCCAAAACGGCTCAAACGCCAACCTAAGCGGTCTTACTGTGACTGGCGGGAATGTTGTAGTGACGGCTGGTAACATCACTTACGTCGATAGAAACAGCAAAACAAGGGTTATCCAAGACACCACCGAAGGCTACGATGAGATGACGACCAACACGCTTCTTGACAGGTCACGCTCATCCCTTTCATGCTCCGGCAGCAAACTCAACTACACGCTGACCGCGCTCAACGGAAAAGGGGAATGGGTGTTCAACGGCACATACTACGGCGGCGATGAAGCAGTCCCAAGCGCATCGGTGACGCTTCTCAACGGCACGAACACAACCCCGAAGACGAATTACGTCTATTTCTACCTGAACGGCACAACACCAACACTGACGGTTTCCGAAAGCGACCCGACGGGGGTGTGCTGCTCAATCATAGTCGGTGTCTTCGTGGTGGGCGAAACAAGCGGCTCAAACTGTGTGGTCTATTCATATTCAAGGGAAAGGTTTGAGATAGATGCCTTCGTCAATAGGGTAATCACAAGGATAAACGCACAAGGAACGCTATACACCAGCGGGTTTGACACCACGGCATCCACAAAGACAATCAACATAGGAACGGGCAATTTCTTCAACGGGCTGTTCGCCATGTTCACCAACGTGTCAAGAAATTCAACCACTGACGGGTTCTACCTGATAAATTCAACAGGCAACTTCCTGCAAAAAGCGACCTTCGACAGCGCGACATTCGGCAGATACGCAACGGGAGGAGCAGTATCCGACGACAGGTATGTAAGCGTCGTTTGGGGTATCGTCCCCACCACGACCACGGCGGGCGGAACCACGGCAACCGTTCCAAAGCTCGTGGCTGTGTTGCAGTCCGAGCCTGCGATAGAATACGCCTCACGAACCGCCGCCGAGCAGGACTTATACGGCATGACGAACTACTATCCGCCCAACTCGGCGGTCAAGGAGGTATTCACCCCGATAGCCAAGCAAATCCTCCGCATAAGGACAGGAGGCGGCGGAACTGGGACAGCCGAAACACTGAGCAACGGGCTTCGCTATGCCGACCTGAGAGGAAAGGTCACAAGTGGAGGCGGTGCGCCCGTCCCGTCAACAAATGACCATGCGACATTGACCAACCTTGATTATGCAAACGCGGGGCACACTGGTTTTGCAAGCACAACCTACGCGGATGGATTATACAACACCCTCAACGCAACAAAAGCCCAAGCTGGAGTTTGCGGGGCTAACGAGTGGATGCAATCAACGACCAATACTTCAGCACCCACTTGCCTGCAAATCGGCTTCTTAAACGTTTCAGGGACAGTGACGGATGCACAAATGGCTAATCAGAAGCTCAACGTTTCAGATGTGGGAACGGCGATAGGCAATACCACAATAGCCCGAACTGGAAGCTCAACAACCTGCGGGGCGGGTGAATGGATGGTCAATGCTACCACAACAACCACTGGAATAACGTCTGTATGCACGGCAATTCCTGTCTATAACAATGGAACGGTAACGTCAATAACTGCAGGAACCGGACTTACTGGCGGAGTAATTACTTCAACTGGAACGTTTGCCATTAATGACACATATATTTCTGATTTGATGGGTAATGCTACAATCGCAAGGACTGGAACGGCTGCTTGCTCTGCAGGTGAAGTTGCACAAAATGTGACAACGACAACTTCTGGAATGACAAGTGAATGTGTGGCACTGTCAACAGGAACCGTAACCAGTGTGGCGACCGATGAAACTATGACTGGCGGAACAATTACCACCACAGGCACACTTGGAGTGAATAGCAGTGTAGTGGCACTGCAGAACCAGTCCAACACCTTCACTCTGAACCAGACCTTTTCGGCGAATATAACCGTCGGGGCAAGTGTTGGAAGAATACTGCTTGGCAATGGTGGCTATATCGACTTCAATACGACATGCACGATGACGTGCTTCAATGCCACTATATGTTCGAAGATTGGGCCGGGGTGCTAGACCATGAAGCATCAATCCACTGCCATTGCGGGAGTTCTCCTGATTGCCCTGCTTATGACAGGATGTGTGTTGGATCCCATAGTAACTCTTGAGAAGCCTCCTTGGCAGAAGACAGGCGCGGGCGCAGGCTTGACCTTCACCGTCCCCGCATCCCAAATCTCCTTCAAGACCTCATCGCTTTCCAACATTGACGAAATCTCAGAGCAGATTTATGCAGACATCACGCCAAACGGGACGACGCACTACTACATCATCAAGGAAAAAGCAGGCATGACCGCCTCAAAAACAGTTGCGATAACCGCAAACGGCTTCACCGAGAAAGGGAAGGAAATCATAGTCGGCGACCTTTCCTTCAAGGACGTGACGGAGAGGTGGAACGAAACGACGTGCGTGCCTCAGCCCGAAATCTGCACGGACAGGACATACGAAGAATGCACGCCGCAGGAACAGAAAGATGAAGAATGGCGACCCGACATCTGCACCAACAAGACCATCAAGGAATGCACGCCGCAACCGGACAAATGCACCACAACCGAAAAGAGCCTGACGACCAACATGGCGACCTTCACCGAGAACAAGGACGGACAGACAAAGCTGCTTGCAGTCAAAACAGACAACTGGGCGAAGGGCAGCTTCAACCCGAACGTGAGCGCGT
>Ga0247842_10001646_pt1 | contig 36290 bp, 19 predicted proteins | sample LaCruzMarch2015__3_FD_192411 | JGI IMG/M metagenome (GOLD analysis project Ga0247842, IMG submission 192411) | Freshwater microbial communities from meromictic Lake La Cruz, Castile-La Mancha, Spain - LaCruzMarch2015_19m | ecosystem: Environmental > Aquatic > Freshwater > Lake | place: Spain...
CAAGCTTGCCTTGGGACGGGCGGCCGTGCCCATCTGCGGCCCGTTCCTTGCCCTGAACCGCGGCCCGGCGCAGCAAGCCGGCGCGAAGATCCATGGTCGGTCGGTTTCCGGGAATTGATCGCCGTCGGCGGCCCGGCGTGGCGGCTACCGACCTGGCGGGGGGTGTGCCATGGATAGCGCAACGTCCCACCCAGACGGCCCGGACCTCGCGGCGCCCGGCTCCGGTACCAAAACCGATCCTGGGCATGATTGGGCTTACCTGGTTGATGTTATCCACCGTGCGGACGGACCGGACATCGAAGTATTCCGCGGCAAGCTCACAGGGGAACTCTGGCTGCAAGAACGGCCTGGCGCAGACCAGATCAAGGTCCGGCGCAACAAGCACGGCAACCTATGCGACCCGCTGACCGGTGTCACGTGGGATCATCGCGACGGGACTCGCCGCGATCCGCCTATTGCAGCATCATCGCAAGGCGCCGACGGGGATACCCAGTCAGACAATCCGTTTGCCGGTCGCACCAAGGCGCCCAGGCGGCAACCAACCAAGGTTCTGGCTGATGATGACCTCGCCCTCGCCTTCGTGGATGCGCATCCGCAATTGCGCTATGTGGCGACCTGGGGCAAGTGGCTTCGGTGGACCGGGCAAGTGTGGGCGCACGACAAGAAACTGGCGGTGTTCTCCCGTGCCCGCGAAGTGCTGCGCAGGTTGGCCAAGGGCAACCGGCGCCGACGTGACATGCTTTCGGGAAAGACGGTTGCAACGGTCGAATGGCTCAGCCGTTCTGATCCGCGGGCGGCGGCGGCGGCCGAAGAGTGGGACCTTGACGACCTGGTGCTCAATACCCCGGACGGCCTGTGCAACCTGCGCACCGGGAAAGTAACCCCTCATTCACCCGACGCACACTGCACCAAGATCGCGGCAGCGGGACCGCGGGGGCTTTCGCCGCGGTGGTTGCGCTTCTTGCGCGAAGTCACGAATGACGATGTCGACCTCATGAACTTCTTGCAGCGTGTTGCGGGCTATGCGGCCACCGGGTTAACCGTCGAGCACGCGCTGTTTTTCTGCTACGGAACCGGGGGCAACGGCAAGGGGGTGTTCCTGAACACCTTGGTGCGGCTGCTGAATGACTATGCGGTCGTGTCGCCGATGGAAGTATTCACGGAGTCACCGACGGACCGGCATCCAACCGAATTGGCTCGGTTGCACATGGTACGCATGGTGGTCGTGCAGGAAACCGAAGAAGGTAAACGCTGGGCCGAGTCGCGCATCAAGTCATTAACCGGAGGTGACCAGATCGCCGCGCGGTTCATGAGCAAGGATTTCTTTACGTTCCAGCCACGATTCAAGTTACTGATTGCTGGCAACCACAAGCCCAAGTTGCGCAATGTCGATGAGGCGATGCGGCGGCGTCTTCACCTGATCCCCTTCACGGTCACTATTCCACCTGCGCAACGTGACCCACAACTGACCGACGCCTTGCAAGAGGAATCGGCCGGAATCATGGCGTGGATAGTTCAGGGTGCGGTGGAGTACTCCAGGATCGGACTTGCGCCCCCACCGATTGTGCGGAATGCGACGGCTGATTACTTCGGGGCTCAGGATGTATTCGGGCAGTGGCTCGAAGATCGGTGCGAGCAAGGCGCCCTGCTCTGGGAACCTACGGGGCTCTTGTTCGCGGATTGGAAGCGCTATGCCGAGGGCTTGAACATCCGGCCGGAAGATCGGGGGAAGTTCGCGGAGAAGCTGGAAAGCGCAGGGTTCGAATCCGGGAAAAGCAACGCGAAAGGCGGCAGGTACTGGAGCGGCTTGCGCCTGATTCCGGAGGCGACCGACCAGGGCAAAGCGCGGTTCTGACGCTCTGGGACGCGTGGGCCGTGGTCGCAGTATTGGGGGGTATCGCGCGCGCCCGCGATACCCCAGAACCCTAGCAGCACGGCCCACGCGTCCCAGATTTTTTAAGTACCTGATTTTTCTCGTACCGAAAACACCCGACGGGACGCGGCCCGCGCTCGGTTTCTTTCTGGGGTCTTCGGAGAGGGTATGCGCGGCCCGGTATGCCGATGATCCTTAAACACTTTTAACCATGGTGAACCATGCCAACCAAAGCCACCCGTGATAGCTGCGGCCCGGAAGTCCTGATTTCGCGGCCCTGTCGGCAAGACCGGCGTACGCGCTTGTTCACCCCGAAGAAGCTCGAACAGGTGATCGATCGGGTCTGTGATGAATTCGGGAAGGATGAAACGAAAGCCGCCATCGTCAAGGCCATGGAAGCGCACGGCTGTTACGACGAAGAGGAATGCGAGGAGGAGAAGGAAGAATGCAAGCGGGCGAAGCAAGCGCTTGAGGATGTCCTTGAGGCCGCTCAGTTGCGGCTCGCAGCATTGGCGGCGGCTATTGCCTTGGCATTGACGGCACTCGGGTCGGGTGATGAAGAGCGCGCGCAGGAAGTCCTCGATCAGATTGACGATCATCAAATCTGGCCCTGGTGGGTGCGGATATTCGGCGGGTACCTCCTCGATTCCGGCGATCCGGAGAAGATTGCACGGGCGGAGCGGGCGGTCGAGTTCTGGGGCGGTCTGTTCGACTGGCTTGGCGAATTGCTGGGGCCGGATCAGGAAGCGGCCGGGCAATGCCTGACGGACCTTGACGCGGGGCAACCGATCCCGCAACAGATCACCGAACGGCAAGGCCGGGAGGTGGAGCTTGGGGAAGCGGACCGGTCGCTGATCGACGAGATCATGGCAACGCTCAAGAAGTTCACTGAGTACGCCCGCGGGTAGTGCAGAAAAACGAGTGTTTCCGCGGACACCCACCCAGGCGCCCGGACGGTGGTTGGTCTGCGTTCGAGAAACTCGTCTGTTTCAGTGCCGGCCGTCGGGTCTACACTGCACATGTTTCTCGAACTGCCCACCCTGCGAGGTATCGGCGTGATTATTGGCTATGCCCGTGTCTCCACCGGACATCAAAACCTAGATCTACAAATCGACGCACTCACCAAGGCCGGGTGCGAGCGCATCTACCGCGAAAAGGCCAGCGGCGCCCGTGCCAGCCGTCCGGTGTTGGATGCGATGCTTGCCGAGTTGCGGGCGGGTGATGTGCTGACGATTTGGAAGCTGGACCGGTTGGGGCGCTCCCTGCGGCACCTGGTGGACCTCGCGGCGGCCCTGCTGGAGCGGGGCATTGGGCTGAAGAGCCTGAATGATCCGATCGACACCACGACCGCACAGGGCCGGCTGGTCTTCAACCTGTTCGGCTCGCTTGCTGAGTTCGAGCGGGAATTGCTCCGCGAACGCACGCGGGCGGGGCTCGATGCAGCGAAGGCCCGCGGGCGCACTGGTGGACGGCCCCCAGGGTTGAGCCCGCAAGCGCAACTGACCGCCCTCGCCGCGGAGACCCTCTACCGGGAGCAACGCTTGAGCGCTCGGGAGATCGCCGACCAGTTGAGCGTCTCCAAGAGCACCCTCTACAAGTACCTTCGTCATCGCGGCGTACCGGTCGGTGAACCGGGGTTCAGCCCGATCAGTTGAAGATCCATGCCACGACGTGACCGTTGCCCTTGCTTGATGTGTTTTCGACTGGTTCCGCGGGGCGTTCCGTGGTCGACGCGGGGTCTGGCGGCGCTGGGGCGGTGTCGCGGCGCTGGTGACTGGCGGCGGGTACCCTGGCGGCCACCTGGCGGCCCCGTGGGCGCGGTCGCGGCGCGCGGCGGTCCGGTTGTGGCGGGTAACCGCATCGGGCGCTGAGCGGCGCGCGGCGGCCCCCAGTCATCGCACGATCACGCGGCGGGTAACGGTGGCCTGGGCTGATGTCCGCGGGCGGCGGCCGTCCGTGGTCGGCGGCGTGCACCACACGGCGGCCGTCCGGGTCTTGGCGAGCAGCACGGCGGCCCGCGCGGTGCGACCTGACGCAGCAACCCCCGATCGGTGCCGGCTCCCTCGCGGCGGGTGACAGGCGTGCCAGCTCGCGGTCGGCGGCCGGTATCCGTGCGCCCGAAGATCCATGACGTCACCCGCCGCGGTGGTTCGCCCTGGCTCCCGAGCAGTGCCGGCTGCTTGGTGCCGCCCGCGGGCGGCGCTGTGGCGTCCTGGCGAGACTCCAGGGCGGCGGCCCCAGCCCCGCGGTGAACCTGGCCGAGGCCGCGGGCGGCGGGGGCCGCTGGGTCGGCGTGGCGTGTGACGGTGCGGGGGTCGCGGGCGGTGACCTCCACGCGGGTGCGGACGGCTGCCGGGGGCGCGGGGTTGGGCGGTCGGTTTCCGGGGGCGGACCTGGGCGCGTTCGCGATCCGCGGCGCGCGGCGGCCGGCGCGGCGTGCCGTGCATGGGGCGCCGTGGGCGGCGCTGGGCGGCGCGGCCCCGTCGGCGGTCCTGCTGGCCAGGCAACGCCCGGCGCCCGACGGGAACGCCCTCCAGGTCGGCGCGGCGCGGTGTGGGTGACCGGCCGGCGCAGCCATGGCGGCGCGGGCGGCGATGCTGGGGCACGGGCGGCGGCCGTGGTCGAGCGCGCGGCGTGGCGGTGTCGCGGCGCGTGACCAGGCGTGCCGGCGGGGGTCGGCGGCTGGGTTCCGCGCGGATCGCAACCCGAGCGCGCGCGCCCGCGCGGACCCGCATGAGTGTTTTAAGTATATGTTTAGATTGATATCTGATATCGCATCGCCCGCCGCCGCACGGGTATCTGCCGCGTTCGTTTCCGATATATCTCATCAATGTGTGTGTGCGGGTGCGCGCGCGCCCGCGGCGGCCGGCGCGTGGTTGAACCTGGGGCGCGGCGGGTTGGCGTGGTGTCGCGGGCGAGTTCGAGGTGTTGGTCTGGGCCGGCGCGGACGAAAGCCGGATCAGGGCCAGCTCGGGGCGCTCCCTGACCTCCACCCTGCCGATGCCTGAGCGGCGCCCTGGCGTGCCTGCCGGGCCGTCCTGCGCGGGGTGCCGGACCCCCACCGTGGGGTGTTCAGGGTCTGTTCAGGGTCTGTTCGATCAACTCTCAGCCTTCGTGGTACGTGCCAGTACCGCGTTCGCTCCCACACTACGCCCGGTTGCGGCGTTCTGGGTCGAGCGGCTGACCGGCGTTGTGGAAGGTGAAGACGGGGGCGCCCGGCGTGCGGGGGGGTGCTGGGGCGATCCGTGGTGGAACTGGGGGCGCCCGGCGTACACGATGTCGGTGGGCGGTCAATTGATAGGTTTTTCCTATCGTGCACGATTCTTGCGTGACAGCAAAACCAGCGGGTTACGGCAAGTATTCACGATCCATGCCCGATCGGCGTAGCCTATCGATCGGCGCCGTGTACGCAGCAACAACGGGGCAAGCGGTCGCACTGGCAGTGATCGCCATAGCTCAGAGTGATAGTTTTGACGGGGGCGGGTGCGGTGTGCAGACTTGATCCTGCCGCAAGGCGAGCGGGTACCCGTGCGGATGGCAGCCGCACGGGACCCTAACCATAACCGACCTGATCCGAGGTACGTCCATGGCTGAACATCAGTCTACGCTGACCGACACAACCCGTCTCGAATTGCTCGACGGACTCACCAACCACCTACGCCAGTTGCGCGGACTGCTCGCGCTGTTGGTCACGTCCGAGGGTGCCACCCCTGCGGATCGCGCCGACGGGTTAGACCTGGCGCTGGACATGGCTCACACGTCCGAGTCCCTGTTGCTCAGGATCACCCTCAACCGGTAGTGAACCGGGCGGGGTCGGGCGCGTCCTGGCCCCGTCGCTCGTCGGCACGTGTGCGACTGCCAGCATACACGCGTTGGTCAATCGGTTTCAGGGTTCGCGGGGACCGTGGCACGAAGGGGGACAAATCGGGGGACCGGGAACCGTGGCAGATCGCAGTTTGTTGTTTTTGAATGGTTTTTTATCGACAACTGGCGGAGAGGGTGGGATTCGAACCCACGGTACGCTCGCGCGTACACCTGATTTCGAGTCAGGCCCGATCGGCCACTCCGGCACCTCTCCTGGGACTGGGGCGCCGCACAAGTTGCGGCGAGCGAATAATTATATCCGTGCGGGGTGTTCTTGTCCATGTCTTCGCATCCTGAGGTATTAGCGCTGTGCCAAGATGTTGTGGTTACTGATACCTCGGAGACACTAGATGCTGAGGTTTTTTTCGTCACAGCGCAAATGCCTCCCGCGTCAGTCGCTTGCCACCCGCTGCTCATCAATGATAAACTCCAGCCGTCGGTGGTGGTCGGTTGTGCGCTTGGATTTCCGATCCCTATCCCTTCTCTAGGATTCCAGTTGCTGCTCAGGGGGCAGGGGGCGGGTCCGTGGCGTTGTCGGAGACCCGATTCAGTGAATAAGATCCAAACGATTCAAGGGCAAGGACGTCGTGACTTCATCACCGTCGTATCAGGCCTTCCGCGTTCCGGCACCTCGATGATGATGCGCATGCTCGAAGCGGGTGGCTTGCCTGTGCTCGTCGACAATATTCGGGAGCGAGACTCGGACAACCCCAACGGTTATTACGAGCTCGAGGCTGTCAAGCATCTCAAGGAAGACTCTCGCTGGCTGTCCGACGCTCGGGGGGCAGTCGTCAAAATCATCTATCTGCTCCTGCGGGAACTGCCGGCTGACTACGAGTATCGTGTCGTGTTCATGCGACGTGATCTGCGGGAGGTATTGGCTTCTCAGAATGTGATGATAGAGCGGCGGGGGACGGCCCCCGATAGCTTGGCGCCCCCAGAGGAGATGATCCCGTTATTCGAGGCGCACCTGCGAGCGGTCGATGACTGGCTGAGCCAGCAAGAGCGCTTCTCGGTGCTCAATGTCCGCTACGATGATGTGATGAGAGATGCACTGACCATCGCTGGTCGGCTGGACGAATTTCTGGGGGGAGGCATGGACCTGGAAACGATGGCCAGCGCGGTGGAGCCGATCTTGTACCGGCAACGGGCGGCGTCCTTGGCCTGATCTGAACACAGAGCGACCGTCACTGGTCGCAGTGGCGCTGGGGCGCCGGCTCGGCCGTGAGGCAGTCAGCCTGAGCCGATGGTTAGTCTCCTCTCTGGCGGACTGCCCCCGGCAACCAACAACCACAGCTGATCCCGTAGCGCTTGCGCGGCGACATGGGTTTCAGCGGAAGCCCTGAACGGTTGGTATCGAAAGAGACCAAGCATGGTCGGGTTATGGATCAACAATCTTCCGGGTCGCGACGCCCAAGCTATGAATGTCAGAAGCCTGTCCTTCTCGATTACCGCATTGACGTCGGCATATTGTCTGGATCCGGCCATCGCTATCGCGGCGAGCCGGGCGGGCCACTCCGGTGTCCTCAATCTGGAGTTCGCCGATCCGGATCACCCCGGCACCTGGGCTGCCCTCGAGCGGCTCGCGGGCTTTACACCTGGTCCGATCGGGATCAAGGTTGCGGGTGACCAAGAGCGGATCTTTACCCGTATGCCCGAGGCGTTGCGCGGGCGTCTCGGGCAGGTGATCCTGACGATGGCCGATGATGACCGGTTGCGGGGTCTGATCCAGATGGTGCGTGCCGGCTCCGACTCGGGGTTGCGCATCTTCCTGGAGGTAACCTGTGGCGGAGAGGCGGCACTCGGTGCCGCGGTCGGCGTCGATGGGCTGATCGCCAAGGGGAACGAGGCGGGCGGTCGCGTCGGCAGCGAGACTGCCTTCATCCTCCTTCAACGGCTGGCGGCGGCCTCGCCGTTGCCGGTTCATATTCAAGGTGGAATCGGTCTACACACGGTCGGCGCGGCCTATGCGGCCGGTGCCGCCGGTGTGGTCCTCGATCACGAACTCGCGCTGGTCCGGGAGTCCGTGCTGCCTGAGCAGGCTCGACAAATGCTCCAGCGCATGGACGGCTCTGAGACCGTCTGCGTCAACGTGGGCGGCGAGGGATTTCGTTTCGTTCAGCGTCGTGGCCATGAGGAAACGCAGCGGCTGATCGCGACGGCGACCGAGCTCTCCGTCGCCGAAGATCCTGCGGTTGCCCGCCGAGCGTGGCGGGCAGCGCAGCGCGCCGCGGTCGATCCCTATGCCCCGACGCGTAGCGTCTGGCCAATCGGTCAGGATGCGTGCTTCGCGGCGCGCCTGGCAACCAAGTATCGCACTGTGTATGGTGTCACGGAGGCGCTGATCCAGGCACTCGTGCACCATGTCGCTGCCGCTGTGCGCCTGCGGCCATTGGCAGCGGGCTCACCCCTTGCCCAATCCCATCGTACACGCTACCCGATCGTGCAAGGCCCGATGACACGGGTGAGTGACCGGTCCGACTTCGCGGCGCGGGTGGCCGAAGGCGGGGGGTTGCCGTTCCTGGCATTGGCACTGATGCGCGCGGCCGAGGCCGAGCCGTTGCTGAACGCGACGCGCGCCGCGGTCGCAGGTCGTCCATGGGGCGTCGGTATCCTCGGGTTCGTCCAGCAGGACTTGCGGGAGGAACAGGTCGCCCTGATCCGCCGTGCGCGGCCGGACTTCGCCCTCATCGCCGGCGGCCGGCCAGAGCAGGCAATGGCACTGGAGGCGGAGGGGATCCCGACCTACCTGCATGTCCCCTCTCCCGGGCTGCTGCGTCTGTTCCTGGACGGCGGCGCGCGGCGGTTCATCTTCGAGGGGCGCGAATGCGGGGGACATGTGGGCCCCCGTTCGAGCTTCGTGCTGTGGGAGGAGATGATCGCGGTGCTGCTGGATGCGCTCCCGCCATCGGAGGCCGACCGTTGCCATGTGTTGTTTGCCGGCGGTATCCACGATGCGCGCTCGGCGGCGATGGTGTCGGTGTTGGCGGCCGGTCTCGCCGAGCGGGGCTGTCGAATCGGCGTGCTGATCGGCAGTGCCTATATCTTCACCCGTGAGGCGGTCGAGACCGGGGCCGTGGTCCCGGACTTCCAGTCGGTCATTCGCGAGTGCCACAGCACGATCGAGCTCGAATCCGGCCCCGGTCACGTGACTCGATGCGCCGACACGTTGTTCGCCTCGGCGTTTCGCCAGGAGAAGGAGCGCCTCGCCGCCGCGGGTGCGGCGCCGGAGGAGGTCCGCGACCGGCTCGAGGTGTTCAACGTCGGGCGTCTGCGCATCGCCTCCAAGGGTGTTGTCCGCAACCCGGATTACGGCAAGGTCGCCGGTGCCGCCAGGCTCAGCCCGGTGGACACCGACTACCAACGCGCCGAGGGCCTCTACATGATCGGGCAGATCGCCGGGATCCGCGACCGGGTCACGACGATCACCGAGCTGCACGAGGACCTGTGCGAGGGCGGTACGCGCTATCTGGAGGCCCTTGGCGCGCTCCCGGACGGGCTGCCCCAAGTGGTGCCGAGCCCGGCCCGGATCGCCATCGTCGGTATGGGCTGCATCCTGCCGAAGGCGCCGGATCTCGGCAGCTATTGGGAGAACATCCTCGACGGTGTCGATGCAATCCAGGAGGTCCCGGAGGACCGCTGGGATTGGCAGCGCTATTACGACCCGGACCCCGGCGCCCGCGACAAGGTCTACTCGAAGTGGGGCGGATTCATCGAAGACTACCCCTTCGATCCCCTGCGCTACGGCATTCCCCCCAACTCATTGCGGTCCATCGAGCCGCTGCACCTGCTGGTCCTCGAAACGGTGCGGGCGGCCCTCGAAGATGCGGGCTACCCGAACGGTGTCATCGCCGATGCGCAGCTGCGCCGGCGCACATCGGTGATCATCGGTGTCGGTGGCGGCACCGGGGCCTTGGGTCAGCGTTACGCGGTGCGCTCGTCGCTGCCGTCGCTGATCGGCGAGGTTCCGGACTGGATACTGGAGCAGCTGCCGGAATGGACCGAGGATTCCTTCCCCGGGGTCCTGCTCAACATCACCGCCGGGCGGGTCGCCAACCGCTTCGATCTTGGCGGCGTCAACTTCACGGTCGATGCCGCCTGCGGGTCGTCCCTCGCCGCCGTGACCCTCGCCGTGCGCGAGCTCGAGACCGGCAGCAGCGACATGGTCATCGTCGGTGGTGCGGACTCATTCCAGAACCCTTTCGATTTCCTGGCGTTCTCGAAGACCCGCGCCCTTTCCCCGCGCGGACGCTGCCGGACATTCGATGCCGATGCCGACGGCATCGCGATCAGCGAGGGCGTCTCCGTCGTCGTGCTGCGGCGGTTGGCCGACGCCGAGCGGGAGGGGGCCCGGATCCATGCCCTGATCCAGGGGACGGCGGGCTCCAGCGACGGTCGTGACAAGAGCCTCACCGCGCCCCGGCCGCTGGGCCAGGCGCTGGCGTTGCGCCGAGCCTACGGCAGATCGGGAATCGACCCGGCAAGCGTCGGTCTGATCGAGGCGCACGGCACCGGGACTTCGGCGGGAGATCAGGCGGAAGTCGAGACCCTGTCCGAGGTATTCTCCAGGGCCCGGGCCACCGCGAAGTCGTGCGGCCTGGGCTCGGTCAAGTCGATGATCGGCCACACCAAGGCCGCTGCGGGTACGGCCGGCCTGATCAAGATGGCGCTGGCATTGCGTCATCAGGTGCTGCCATCGACGCTCAATGTGGAGCGTCCGAATCCGGTCCTGGCCGCGGCCGACAGTCCCTTCTACGTGCTCGGTGAGAGCCGACCCTGGATCGCACGCCCCGACGGCCAGCCGCGGCGTGCGGGTGTCAGCGCATTCGGTTTCGGCGGCACCAACTTCCACGCAGTGCTCGAGGAGTATCGCGGCGCCTTCGCCGCCGCGGATATCGAATCGCTGCGGGCGCACTGGCCCGCCGAGCTCTTGGTGCTCAGCGCCGACTCCCGGCCCGAGCTGGCACGTACCGTCGCGGTGATCGTCGCCCAGCTGCCCGAGGCCGCCGGTCTGTCCCTGGCCGATCTCGGCCTCAGCCTGGTGGAACGCTTCGACCCCCGCGCCCCGGCCCGTCTCGCGATCGTCGCCGGGGGGGGCATTGAGCTGCGCGAGCGCCTTACGACTGCTGCGAGCTGGCTGGGTAGCGATCAAGGCGCCTCGGCGGGCGCCGCAGTGCAGATGATCGATCCCCGCGGGGTGTTCTTCGGCGCCGGCGAGTCCTTCGGCGATGCCCCGATTGCCTTCCTGTTCCCGGGCCAGGGCTCTCAGTATCCGAGCATGCTGCGGGATCTGGCCCTCTATTTCGCACAGGTGCGCGATACCTTCGGCGAGGCCGACGCCGTGCTGGCCGATGTGCTGGATGGGAGGCTCACTGATCGGGTCTTTCCGCCCCACGCCTTCACGGACGCCGACGCCGAGGCGCAGCGCACGGAGCTGACCCGCACCGAGATCGCCCAGCCGGCGATCGGTGCGGCCAGTCTCGCGATGCTGGGGCTCCTGGAGTCGTTCGGGCTCGCGCCGGCGATGGTGGCGGGCCACAGCTACGGCGAGTATGTCGCCCTGCACCGGGCCGGCGTGATCGACCGGCCGACCCTGCTGCGGCTGTCGGAGCTGCGCGGCCGCTGTATCGTCGAGGCAGCGGGCGAGGACCTCGGCACGATGGCATCGGTCTCCGCCGACGCCGACAAAGTGGCGGCCCTGCTCGAGGGCAACTCCGAGGTCCGGGTCGCCAACCGCAACGCGCCGGACCTCACGGTTATCGCGGGCACCTCCGCGGGGGTCACCGCGGCGATCGATGTGCTGGAGCGGGCGGACCTGTCGGTGCGGCGGATACCGGTGGCCTGTGGCTTCCATTCCCCTTGTGTGGCACCGGCCAGCGACCGGCTGTCCGCCGAACTCGCGCGCGTGCAGATGCAGCCGCCCGCGCTGTCTGTGTACTCCAACGTGACCGCGGCCCGCTATCCTCAGCAGCCGGGAGAGGTGCTCGCACTGCTGTCGCGGCACCTGGTGAGTCCGGTCAATTTCGTCGATCAGATCGGCGCGATGTACGAGGATGGCGCCCGGCTCTTCGTCGAGGTCGGTCCCCACAGCGTGCTGACCAAGCTGGTGGGGCGCATCCTCGGTGACCGCCCCCACATTGCGCTGGCGTCGGACTCGCCACAGCGCTCGGGGCTCGTCCAGTTGATGCACCTGCTCGGCCAGCTCGCCGCGGCGGGTGTCGATCTGAGCCTGGCGCGACTCTTCGCCAATCGGAACGCGAAGTCCATCGATATCAACCGGTTGGCCGAGGCGGCCCAGGGCCCCGCGCCGAGCCCGAGCACCTGGCTGGTGAACGGAGGCTACGTTCGGCCGCAGGGCGAGCCGCGGGTGTCGAAGCGGCAGCCGCCACCTGGCACACTCGCTGCGCCGGTGGCGGCGACCAGCGCACCCGCGCAGCCTGTGGTCCCGCCGCCCGCCGCCCCTGCGTCGGCCGCCCCTGCGTTGGCCGCACCGGCGCCGGTCGCTGCTCCGGGACTCCCCGCGTCCTCCGATCAGGTGATGGCCCAGTACCTGCGCCTGAGCAACCAGTTTCTGGAGACCCAGACCCGGGTCATGCTTACTTATCTGCAGGGGCGCGGGCATCCCGCCGCCGCTGCGCCCGGGGCAACCCTGCCCCTGGAGCGCCCGGGTGTCCTCGTGCCGGCTGCGGAGGCGACGCCCGCACCCCAAACCCCGGCGGTATTCGCAGACCAGGCGCCCGGGGGCCAGGCGCCTGCATCGACCGTCGCTTCGGCAAGCCCCCCTGCGCCGGAGCCACCCCAACCATCTTCGGGCCTGGATGAAGGCGCCCTGCGCACGGTGCTGCTGGAGCTGGTGGGCGAGCGTACCGGGTATCCGCCGGAGATGCTGGATCTGGACCTGAACATCGAGGCCGACCTGGGGATCGACTCGATCAAGCGCACCGAGATCCTCGGGGCCTTCCGCAAGCGGCTGTTCCCCGATGGGGGGGACGCGACAGTGCGTGCGGTGGTGGAGCAGGCGGCCCAGCAGCGTACCCTGCGCGGCATCATCGATCGCTTCGCGACGCTGGCAGTTGCCGTAACGGCCCCGCCGGCCCCGCCGGTGCAGCCCGCCGAGCCCCCTGGGGCCTTGGATGCGGATGCCCTGCGCACGGCGCTGCTCAACTTGGTCGGCGAGCGCACCGGGTATCCGCCGGAGATGCTGGACCTGGACCTGAACGTCGAGGCGGACCTGGGGATCGACTCGATCAAGCGCACCGAGATCCTCGGTGCCTTCCGCAAGCGGCTGTTCCCCGATGGGGGGGACGCGACGGTGCGCGCGGTGGTGGAGCAGGCGGTCCGGGAGCGCACCCTGCGCGGCATCATTGATCGCTTCGCGACGCTGGGCGGCGCCGTGCCGGCCCCGGCAGCGCCATCCAGTGCGGCGCCTGTCCTGTTGGGAGGGACCGAGGCCGTGCCGACGCAGGCCCGGCCGCGGACCGCCCCCCCGGAGCTGCCGCGTTTCCTGATCGAGCCGGCCCCGTTGCCACACGGCAGCGTACCCTTCGTCTGCGACAGGGGGGCCACCTATCTGGTCACGGACGACGAAGAGGGGGTTGCGCAATGCCTCGTGGAGCGCCTGCGCGAGCATGGGGCGGAGCCGATCCTGCTGCGCCATGGTCCCGCCGGTGCCGCAGGGGACGGGGTGCTGTGCCTCGACCTGACCGACTCGCACGCGGTGCAGGGGCTGCGCGAGTCGCTGCCGCCAGCGGCCTCGCTGGCGGGGATCTTCCACTGCCTGCCGCTACGTCCGGCGCCCGCCTTCGATGAGCTGACGTTGGCCCAGTGGCTGCAGACGGTGCGCATCGGGACCAAGAGCCTGTTCAATCTGGCGATGGTCTTCGATCCGGAGCTGGGCGGGGATCGCGGGTGCGTCCTCGTGGCGGCGGTCAGGTTGGGCGGCGATCTCGGTATCGGCAATCCTGGTGCCGGGTTGCGTGTCGATCACGCCGGCCCCGGCGGCCTGTTGAAGACGCTGGTGAAGGAATGGCCGTCCGCCCATTGCCGGTGCGTGGACTTCGGGGAGACCGCGACCCCCGTTGAGATCGCAGAGCGCCTGCTGGTCGAAGCGGTCCCCGACGGCGGCCCGGTGGAGATCGGTTATCAGGCAGGCCAGCGTCTTTGCTTTCCTGCCCGCTACGCCCCACTCGGTGGCGGGACCCCGCAGATTTCCCTGGGTGCCGAATCGGTGATTCTGATCACCGGCGGTGCCCGCGGCATCACCGCGGAGATCGCCCAGGAGCTGGCGCGGCTCTATCGCCCGAAGCTGATCCTGTGCGGCAGCTCACCGCTGCCGGACAGCGAGGCGGACGATATCCGGGGGATCACCGACGCGCGCGTCCTCAAGGCCAGTCTTGCCGAGCGGTTGCGGCGCAGCGGGGCCGCGGTGCAACTGGCCCGGATCGAGTCCGAGTTTCGACGCATCCAAAAGGCGCGCGAGATCCGCGCAAGCTTGGATGTCTGTCGCGCTGCCGGTGCCGAGGTCGAGTATCGATCCGTGGATGTGCGCGACGAGGCGGCATTCGGGGGGCTCATCGATGCACTCTACGAACGCTTTGGGCGCATCGACGGCGTGGTCCACGGGGCAGGCATCGTCGAGGACAAGCTCATCGGCGACAAGACCGGGGAATCGTTCGACCGGGTGGTCGATACCAAGGTCGCGAGCAGCTTCGTGCTGAGTCGCAGCCTACGCCCGGAGACCCTCGGGTTCCTCGCGTTCTTCACCTCGGTCGCGGGACGTTTCGGCAACCGTGGTCAGAGCGACTATGGCGCAGCCAACGAGATCCTGAGTAAGCTCGCCCTGGAGCTGGACCGCCGCTGGCCGTCGCGGGTGGTGGCCTTCAGTTGGGGTCCGTGGGACAAGACCGGCATGGTCTCGCCGGAGATCAAACAGCAGTTCGCCCACCTGGGGGTCGTGGCGGTGCCGCCACAGCTCGGCCGCGAGGGATTCGACTGGGAGCTGCGCTTCGGCTCCAAGGGCGATGCGGAGGTGGTCTGGGGCGATGGGCCCTGGCGCGATGAAGCAGCGGTGCACACCGCGGCGTGCGATCCGACACCGTCCGAGACGGCGGCACACTGAGCATGGCGCACTCGTCGCAACCCCCGGCCGGCGGCACCGGCCGGGAGGCCCTTCAGGAAGACATCGCGATCGTCGGGATGGACTGTATCTTCCCGGGCTCGGCCGATCGGCGTGCCTATTGGCAGAACATCGTCGGAGGCCGGGACCTGGTCGGATTGCCGCCACCGGAATGGGGGGCTGATCTCTACTATGATCCGGAGTCGAGTGCCAACGACCGTATCTACACGAAGAAAGGCGGTTTCCTTGGCGATCTGGCACGCTTCGATCCGCTGAAGTACGGTGTAGTGCCCACCTCGATCGACGGCGGCGAGCCGGACCAGTTCCTGGCGCTGGACCTGGTGCACCGGGCCCTGGAGGATGCGGCTTTTTTCCAGGCGCCGCTGCCGGGTGATCGGGTCGAGATCGTGCTCGGTCGCGGCACCTATATCAACCGTGGTTTCACGACCGTGGTGCAGCACGGGGTCGTGATCGACCGGGTGCTCGATGTCCTGCGTATCCTGCACCCCGAGCACAGTGAGGAGGAACTCGCGGCGATCAAGGCGGAGCTGAAGGCCAACCTGCCGCCGTTCAATCCCGAGATGATCGCTGGACTGATCCCGAATCTGGTCACCGGACGGGTCGCTAACCGGCTGAATTTTCAGGGCGTCAACTACATTATCGACGCGGCCTGCGCGTCGTCGCTGATCGCCGCCGGTCGCGGGATGGACGACCTGCGTGCCGGTCGCTGTGATCTGGCGGTGGTCGGTGGCGTCCATGCATCGACGCCGCCGCCGATCTACCAGATCTTTTGCCAGCTCGGGGCGATATCGCGACGCGGTGAGATTCGCCCCTTCGACCGCGATGCCGACGGGACCCTGCTCGCGGAGGGCCTGGGGATACTGATCCTCAAGCGGCTCGGCGATGCCCGGCGTGCCGGCGATCGGATCTATGCGCTGTTGAAGTCGGTCGGCATCGCCAGCGACGGCCGGGCCATGGGGCTGCTTGCACCGCGGATCGAGGGCGAGACGCTAGCGCTTCGCCGCGCCTATGAGGCCGCCGGCATCGATCCGCGCAGCGTCGGTCTGATCGAGGCCCACGGCACCGGGACCACGATCGGTGACGCGACCGAGGTGGCGGCGCTCAAAGAGGTCTTCGGATCACCCGAGTGCGGACGGCCCTGGTGCGCCCTGGGCACCGTGAAGTCGATGATCGGACACTGTCTGCCGGCCGCGGGGGCGGCCGCGATCATCAAGACCGCCCTGGCGCTGCACCACAAGACCCTGCCGCCGACCCTGCACTGCGAGCATCCGAATCCGGAACTCGAACTCGACGGCTCCGCGTTCTACATCAGTGCCCAGACGCGGCCCTGGATTCATGGCGGCACCACCCCGCGGCGCGCCGGCGTCAACGCCTTCGGGTTCGGCGGAATCAACGCGCACGTCATTCTGGAGGAATACCAGGGTCCCGAATCCGTGGCCGATCCGCTCGCTTGGCCGCGGCCGAGTGAACTGCTGGTGGTCGAGGCCGCCTCGCGCGCGGAGCTTGCCGAGCGCGCACGCGCCGAGGCCGCGGCGCTCGCTGCCGACGGAGACGGGTCACTGTACGCCGCTGCCCGGCGGCTCTGTACAAGGCTCGGCGCACAGCCGTGGCGGCTCGCCGTGGTCGCTGCCGGTCGTGCCGAGGCCGCGGAGAAGCTGGAGCGCGCCGTCGCCAAGCTGGCCGACAAGGGCTGTGGGCGGATCCGATCGCGCGATGGGATCTATTTCTTCGCCGAGCCGCTTTATCCAGAGGGTAAGATCGCCTTCCTCTTTCCGGGCGAGGGCTCCCAGTACCGCAATATGCTGGCCGGGCTGTGCCTGCATTTTCCTTCGGCTCGTGCCTGGTTCGACCGCATCGACCGGGCGCTGCGCGATCATCCGCGCGGCCTGTTGCCGAGCGAGGTCATCTTTCCGCCGCCCGCCCCCGCGGGTGAAGCCGGCGACAGGATAGATGACGGCGCACTGTGGCGCATGGACATCGGTCCGGAAGCGGTATTTGCGGCCAACCAGGCGATGTACAGCCTGCTCGAGGCTCTGGCAATCCGGCCGGCCGCCATGCTCGGGCACAGTACCGGTGAGTACTCGGCGCTGTACGCGGCCGGTGCCAACCGATACGACAACGAGCAGAGGCTGCTCGACGACATCCTGGCGCTCAATCTCCATTACGAGCAGCTTGAGCAACGTGGGCTGGTGGCGCGGGGCCGCCTGATCGGCGTGGCGGGACTCGCGCCCGAAACGATCGCCGAGTTGGTGGCGGCGCGCGACGACCTGCACTGGGCGATGGACAACTGCCCACACCAGCAGGTCGTCTGCGCGTTGACCGACTCGGCGGCGGCTTGGTTGCGGGGACGACTGGATGATCTCGGTGGGATGTCAACCCCGTTGCCGTTCGATCGTGCCTACCATACTCCGGCGTTCCAACCCTTCTGTGATGGACTGGGCCTATTCTTCGAGCGCCTGGACATCGCGACACCCAGCACGCCGATCTACTCATGCCTGACCGCTGCACCGATGCCGGACGATCCGGCCGAGATCCGGCGCCTGGCGATCGGGCAGTGGGCGGGGCGCGTGCGTTTCCGTGAGAGCATCGAGCGCATGTATGCCGATGGGGTGCGTCTCTTCGTCGAGTGCGGACCCCGCAACAATCTCACGGCCTTCGTCGATGACGTGCTCAAGGGCAGGCCACACCTGGCGTTGCCGAGCGACCTGGAGCATCAGCACGGCGTGACCCAGTTCCTGCACTTGTTGGCGCAGCTCGCGGCACAAGGCGTGCCGATGGACCTGGCGGGCCTGTACCCGCAGGAGGTGGCTGTCGCCGACGAGAGGTCTGTCCGTCGCTCGGTTCCGATCAGGACCGGGTTGCAGCCGCTGCGTCTATCGCGCTCGGCCCGGGAGCGCGCGCCGGCCCGGCCCACCCAGCCGCAAGCCCCTGCCGAGCCCGCCGCACTCGCCGCACTCGCCGAGCCGCTCGAAATGATCCGGCTTCCGGATCCGGCCGCTGGTGGCGGGGTGGAGCATGGCGCGCTACCGGCGGTGGCGGAGTCCGACGCGGGCGCCGCGGTCCTCGACACCTGGTTCGGCACCATGGGAAGCTTCCTGCGCTGCCAGCAGCGCATCATGGAGACCTACCTGGGGCAGAGCGGCGCCGCGGCCGATCTCGCGGAGCAGCGCGCGCTCGACGCGGCGTCCGCCTGGCCCATGCTCGGTGCCATCGACGAGCTGGTGCCGGGGGTGCGTCTTTCCAGCCGGGTCAGGATCGCTATGGGCGAGAGCCTGTACCTCGCCGACCATACCATCGGCCGCGACATCTCGTCCGCTGATCCCGAACTCGGCGCGCTGCCCGTGGTGCCCCTTACATTCAGCATGGAGCTGATGGCGGAGGCGGCTGCGGCCCTGATGCCCGGATTGGTCGTGGTCGGGATGCGCGAGGTCCGGGCCTATCAGTGGATCGCCCTGGATCGCGGCGAGATCGAGCTCCTGCTGCATGCCGAGCCGATCCCCGGGGCACAGGCGGTCCGTGTCACCCTTCGGCAACCGCCAGGTCCCGCCCGCGACCCGCGGCTGCCGCCGGTCATCATCATCGAAGGCGATATCCTGCTCGCCGCGGAGCGCCCGCCCCCCCCGGTCGCGGAGGCGCTGCCTTTGCGCGCCGAGCGTCCGTCGCGCTGGCGCCCGGAGGACGTGTACCGGGAGATCATGTTCCACGGTCCACGCCTGCGGGTGATCGCCTCGATGGATCGGTGGGGCGAGGATGGCAGCGAGGGCACCTTCCTGGGGCTGGACCACGGCCGCCTGTTCCGATCCACTGCGGCGCCGGTGTTCCAGACCGACGCCATCACCCTGGACGCGGCCGGGCAGCTCATCGGCATGTGGACAGCCGATCATCTCCCGCAGGGGTTTCACGTCTTTCCGTTCCGCATGGAGTCGCTGCGGATCTACGGACCCAATCTGGCACCCGGCGAGCGGGCACGTTGCCGGGCCAGGATCGCGCTGGTCGGCGATACCGAGGTGCGATCGGATATCGAGCTGATCCGCGCCGACGGCACCCTGCAGCAGCGCATCGGCGGCTGGTGGGACAAGCGTTTCGACCTGCCGACCCGCTTCTTCCACCTGCGGTGTCAGCCGGCCTCTCGATTGCTGGCCGAACCCAGACCCGACCTGCTCGGCGGTGAGGTCGGGGCGGCGCGGTTGAGCCTCGTGGTGCTCGACGACCTGCCCCACGAGATTCTGACCTCCAGTGGCCAGATCTGGCTGCGCGTGCTTGCGCATCTGGTGCTCGGGCGCAGCGAGCGCTCCACCTGGCACGAGATGACCAATGCGGCCGTCAAGCGCCGCATCGAATGGCTGCTCGGGCGGGTCTGCGCCAAGGATGCCGCGCGCGTCCTGATGGGTCGGCGCATGACTTCGATGCCCGCCGCGGCGGAGATCGAGGTGGTCATCGGCGAGGACGGACACCCATTCGTTGCCCGGGACCCGCATGCGGCATCGGACGCGCCGCCGCATCTCTCCATCGCCCACGCCGCTGGCACCGCCGTGGCCCTCGCCGGCGAGGCCGATACCTGTCTCGGTGTCGGCATCGACATCGAAGGGGTCGAGTCCAAGCCCGATGGCTTTACCGAGACCGCGTTCTCCCCGGCAGAGCGAGCCCTGATTTCATCACAGCGGCAACCTGAGCGCGTTATGATCACGTGCTGGTGTGCCAAAGAGGCGGTCGCGAAGGCGTTGCACCGGGGTCTGGGCAATCTGCTGCGGGAGGTGGAGGTGCGCGCGATAGACGCCGGGTCCGGGCGGGTCGAGGTCCATCTGCACGGCGAGCTGAAGGCCGAGTTGGAGCGGCGTGGCGCCGCCGCACCAACGGTACTGACTCGCGACATGGATGCCGCGCGGGTGCTGGCGTTTGCTGTTCTGTTTGCGGGGGTTTAACGTTTCATCATGGTAGAGCAAGACGATCCACTGCTGGGTGCCGACGAGGTGTTCGCGGCAATTCGTGCACTGATCGAAGACGTGGCAGAGGATTGGGATCCCGGCGAGATCTCCGCTGCCACCCGGCTGGTCGACCTCGGGATGGAGTCCATCAGTCTCGTCTATCTCATCGCCGAGCTGCAACAGCAGCTCGGATTGGGCGACCGGTTGTTCAATCAGATGCGTACCGACGGCACGCAGCTCAAAGACATGAAGGTCGGCGATTTGGTGCAGTCGATCGAGGCGTTGCGCTAGATGCCCTCACCCCGGCCATCTTCGAGCGGGAGACGGGGATGAGGAGCGCGCTTCCGGCGTGATGTTAAGGGTAACGCGAGAGGAATAGCGATGTCTTCATGCAAATCCAGCAAGACGGTGCTCATCGGTGTCGACGGGGGGACCTTCGCCCTGCTCGATCCCCTGATGGGCGACGGACTCATGCCCAATCTGAACCACCTGACCAAGCGTGGTGTGCGGGCACCCTTGGTGTCGACGGCACATCCATTGACGCCGCCGGCGTGGACGACACTGATGACCGGCCGCACGCCGGGCAATCATGGCGTATACGACTTCATCAGGGTCGATTGCACCACCGATCCGCCGAGCTACACGCTCGCCAACGCATCGGACGTCAAGTGTGAGACCCTGTGGTCCATGGCGACACGCCAGGGGTGCAAGGTCACCTGTCTCAATTTCCCGATGATGTTTCCAGCCCCGAGGCTCGAAGGTGCCAATATCATCCCCGGCTATGTTCCCTGGAGCTATCTGGCGCGGGCGGTGTATCCAAGGGATCTGTATGCGCGCATCAGGGAGCGACAGGGGTTCAACGCCAAAGAGCTGGCGACGGACTGGCAGCAGGAGCGCCAGGCCGTTCAGGGGCTCGCGGAGGACAACCTGGAGGACTGGGTGCAGTTCCACCTGGTGCGCGAGCGTCGCTGGTTCGAAATCCTCAAGTTCCTGATGGAGGAGGAGCCGGCCGAGTTGACCGCTGTGCTGTACGACGGAACGGATCGTATCCAGCACCTCTGCTATCACCTGATCGACAAGCAGACCGCGGGCCGTTACGGGTCGCCGGCATCGCTTCGGGCGCGTGATCTGGCGTTGCAGTACTACCGCGAACTCGATGGGTTTATCGGGGAGATGATCGCCGCCGCGGGGCCGGAAGCGACCATCGTGGTCGCATCCGATCACGGCTTTGCGCTCGCCGGCGACAGGATCTTCTACGCCAACACCTGGCTCGCCGAAAACGGTTACCTGCGCTGGCGTGATGACGCGCCCATCGACAGCGATTCCCGCGTCGCCTTGGATGAGAACACGGAGGTGGGCACCCTCTTCGACTGGTCGCAGACCAAGGCCTTTGCCTTCAGCTCCAGCAGCAACGCCATCCATATCCGCAAGGCGCGTGGACCCGGCGAGCCGGGGGTCACCGCCGAAGAGTATCCGGAATTCCGCGACGCGCTGGTGCGCAAGCTGCTCGCGGTCCGCGATCCGGAGACAGGAGAGCGCATGATCACCCGCGTCATGACACGGGACGAGGTCTTCCCTGGGATCAGTGGTGAGCAGGCGCCGGATCTCACGCTTGTGTTGGCGGATCTCGGATTCCTGTCCGTGCTGCGGTCCGACGCGTCGATCAAGCCGCGGACGATGCCCTATGCCACCCATCATCCCGACGGCATCTTCATCGCAGCGGGACCAGGCCTTCGGTGCAATTCCCGGGTCGAGCCGCTGTCGATCAACGACATCACGCCGATCCTGCTCTACAGCCTGGGATTGCCGCTCTCACCCGAGCTCGAGGGCAGAGTGCCGGAGTCGATCTACGAGTCGGGCCATTTCGATGCGCATCCGGTGCGCTTCGCGGAAGGGGAAGCGGCCGGGCGGGTCGACGCCCAGGGGGACCTGGAGACCCTGTCGCCGGAGGCCGAGGCACAGATCCGCGAGCGGTTGAAGGCGTTGGGTTATCTGTGATCCGACCATGCCTCGTGCGCGCATTAATGGCTTCTCCGTCCATTACCAGCAGATCGGTCAAGGGCCGGACCTGGTCCTGGTGCACGGCCTGTTTTGCAACCTGGCGTTCTGGTACCTCACCGTTGCGCCGATCTTGGCCAAGCGCTTTCGGGTGACGGTGTATGACCTGCGTGGCCATGGCTACACTGAGTGTATGCCAACCGGTTATCGGGCGATCGATCTTGCGGACGATCTCATCGCGCTGCTCGATCACCTCGGTATCGCCCGGGCGCATCTGGTCGGTCACAGCTTCGGCGGGGCCGTGACGCTGGCGTGTGCTGCGCGGCATCCGCATCGTGGTGCGACTCTGAGCCTCGTCGATGCCTGGGTACCCTCGTTGCAGCAGATCGGGAAGTCGTTCTGGCAGGCCCAGCGGGGTCGACTTGCCGCGGCGGGTCTGGAGGGAGATGACCAGCTACCGCGCGTCGCGTATGGCTTCATCGAGGAGCTGATCGAGCATCGCGAGCGTGATGGGGCTGCCGCGCCGTTGACGAGCCTGTTCGGGCCTTCCGACATCGCCGGTGATTCCCAGCGGCTGAAGAAGTGGCGTCGGCTGGTCGAGCAGACGAGCGCGACTGGGGAGTTGCCCGACGGGACGGGTCTCGGGAGAAAGGAGATCGCGGCAGTTGCGATGCCCTCATTCGCGCTGTTCGGTCGCCGTTCGAGGTTCCTACCGACCCTCCTTGCGCTCGAGACGCTGATGCCGTCCCTGACCAGCAGGACCATTGCCAATGCCGGCCATCTTTTCCCCCTGCTCCAACCCATGCTGTTGGTAGAGCATATCGACGGCTTTCTTGCCGACCACTAGACTCCCCGGCCCAAACGGGCGGCTCGGTCACGGAGATGGCGTGTGTTGATAAATCGTATCTTGACCGGCGATCGGTCTTTTCCCAATCGACTGTCGCGCGCCGTTCCGAGTCCAACGGGCTCGAGCGGACATCCATCCATCGCATTGAAAGCAGAAGACTGCGTTGAATCGATCGATCGCACCCAGGGTCCACACGATGACTGAAGATCAGATCGCGCAGGGCCGCGCGGGCGTTGGGTTGACCAGCGGTCATTTTCGGCAGCTCGCCAAGAACGGCGTGGACGATCCCGATAATGCCTATGTCCATGGCATGACCTATTATGAGGGCCGTCTCTATTGCGGGATGACCCGTAACTCCTTCAAACTGCTGAAACTATTCCCGCCGATCGACCCGCCTGCGCTGGAGCCCTGGCCGGTGGATGTTCCAGCAAAAGTGCAGGATCTGGACATGCAGGGTCAGATCTGGCGCTGGACCCCGGGAGAGGACAAGTGGGAGCTGGCCTACCGCTCGCCGATGATCCCGGGTAAGCAGGGCGAGCCTGCACCGCGTGATCTGGGCTATCGGGGCATGACCGTGTTTCAGGGTGAATCCGATACCAAGCCCACGCTCTATGTCTCTACGATGTCCACGGTACTGCGGGGCTGCGCGGCGCATGTGCTGCGCTCCGAGGACGGCCTGACCTTCGAGCCGGCCACGGAGCCGGGGATCGGCAACGAGCGCATCTCGACCTTCCGCGAGCTCGTATCCTTCGACGGCTACCTCTATGCGCCGCCGGCGGGGGAGGGTATCCAGTTCAACTCGAACCGAACGGCCGTGCTGATGCGCTCGAAGGACCCCCAGCCAGGGAGGTGGGAGGTTGCTTGCGACCTGGGCTTCGGTGATCCCAACAACAACGGCATCTTCATGATGGCTAAGGCCAATGGCCAGCTCTACGCCGGGACCTTCAACCATTTCGAGGGCTACCAGATCTGGACGACGCCGCCCTGCGGTGACGGTCCGATGCAATGGCGCAAGGTGATCGACCGCGGCGCCCATCGCGGACCGCTGTCCGAGATCGCGATGGGCATGTGCGAGTTCAACGGTGCTCTTTACGTCGGCAGCTCTATCCAGAACGGCGGCTATGATCGCACGAACCTGGTCGGCCCGGGCGCAGGGGAGATTATCCGCATCTGGCCCGACGACAGTTGGGACCTGCTGGTGGGTATGCCGAGGGAGACCCCCGATGGAATCAAGTACCCGTTATCGGGAATGGGACCGGGGTTTGACAACATCTTCTCCGGCTATACCTGGCGGATGTGCGTCCATGACGGTTGGATTTACGTTTCCACCTTCGACTGGAGCGTGTTCCTGCAATACGCCCACCGTCCCTCGCCCACCGCTCGGCGGTTGCTCAACGGGATCGGGTTCGAGCAGTTGGCCGAAGTCGGCGGCGGGTTCGATCTGTGGCGCACGAAGGATGGCGTGTCCTGGGTTCCGGTCACGCTGAACGGCATGAACAACCCCTACAACTATGGAGGGCGAACCATGGTGTCGACCCCCGAGGGGCTGTGCCTGGGCACAGCCAATCCGTTCGGTGGACCAAGCCCCGCGCGTCTTGCCAGCCGTTGGATCTATCACGAGAATCCCGATGGTGGGACCGAGGTGTACCTCGGAAATGCCGGCCACGCGTCCTATACCGTGGCCGCGGCAGGCCCGGCGCCGGGAGCTGACAGCGATGTGCCGGAAGCGAGTACCTCGCGGGTGGATTTCGCAATCACTGGCTGCACCGGCTATATCGGCAAGCACCTGTTGCCAAGGCTCTTGGAGAAAGGCTATCGCATCCGTGCGCTGGTAGTGCCCGGCACGGAGGGCGCCCTGCCCGAGAGCGCGCAGATCGAGGCGGTCATCGGCGGACTGGACGATTGCGACGCGCTCGCGCGGTTGATCGACGGGGCACGGATCGTGCTGCATATGGCCGCGCGGCTGGCGGGCTCCTGCACGGTGCCCGATCTGCGCAAGACCAATGTGCAGGGCACGCACGACCTCCTGCGCGCATGCGAGGGTTCGGCCACGCTGGAGCGTTTTGTCTATTTCAGCTCGGTTGCGGTCTACCAGAACCAGTTCAGCCCCAAGGACTGGCCGATCCATGAGTCTCACGCCCTGCGTGTCGATGGCGGGCATGATCTGGCGGACTACGGTATGTCCAAGATCGCAGGTGAGAACCTGGTCCGCTTCTACGCCAAACGCGGCGGCTACGACCACGTGATCCTGCGCTTCGCGCTGGTCTATGGAATCGGGGATCCGCTCTTCGACCGTATGGTGCGTACGGTGGCGCTCCGTCCGAGCTTCGGCCAGGGCCCCCAGGGTGAGCAGCAGCGCCAGTTCGTCCATGTTCGCGACGCCGTGGAGGCGATTCTGCGTGCCTGTTTCGAAGAACGTGCCAAGGACGGGAGCTTCAACGTGGCGGGTCCCGACGTGGTGACCTACCGCACCGTCGGGCGCGTGACGCGGATCGCGAGCGGTGCGGCCACGCGCGCGGATAGGGTTCCCGATCAGACCCGGATATGGAGTCGTTATGTCCAGCAATACGACATTTCCAGGGGCAAGCGGGATCTGGGCTTCTATCCCAGCATCCCGATCTACGAGGGGTTGCGTGAGATCATTGAGGCTGCCCAGGCCGACGGCGATCTGCCCGTACCAGGGTCCGCTCCGGGGCAGATGGGATCGTTTGTCCAGTCGGGGTAGGGCGAGATGGTAACGGTCCCTCCTGTGGCGCAGCCGCTCATTGATGCTTGTGAAAGACGCTTAGGATCATCGCCGGTCTCAGGTTGCCGTTCGATGATATTATTAATATAATTCATCTGCTTGCAAGCAGATGCCAAGCTAAACCAGTGCCCCCGACACACCCGCCGCGCGATCACCGAGCGCTGCGGCGGATCGGCCGTCACAATCTCCTCGCGAATCCGTTCCGGTCCGCCCCGTGAACGCCCGCCCGCACAGTCCGCTCGCAATCTCCCCGTCCATCTCCTCGCACCCCATCGGTTGTGATGGGGCCGGATTTCAACAGATGCGGCTTAGCGTGTCCAGCCCGGGTCGACTCCGACCCCGTTGAGCTGTGGGTAATGCCATGCCAAAGCGCCGTCTCGGCGTCGGCCACAGCAGGGTCTTGCGGGACGAGTAGTACCTGCTCGCAGCGATGCGCCGGCGCGAGGCCCAGCGTCTGTCCGGGGGGTCTCGTGTTCGCGATGATTGCGGTGCTGGGCGGCGAGCGCGGCAGAGCACCGAATATTGAAGTCAGTCACAGTCACCCGATCGCGTCAGTCCTAACGTAAGAGGTAGCTAGCAGCAGGCGCACGCTTGGGATGGAAGCGCCCGCAACGAGGGCTCACATGCAATTCCCGCGACCCGGCGCCAAGCCCTCGGATAAAGATAGGAGTCGCCTAACCGTGCTGATCGGAGATCATCATGCACTACCTTCAGAAAGTAACAGATCGCAGATCGTCCATAATAATCGGCTTCTGCCTCTTCGTTTGCGCAATGCTCCCCCACCATCTGCTTGCCGACGATTTTAACCTGTCCGTGACCAATGGCAGCGGCAGTGGGGCCTATCAGGTATCGTCGACGCTCCACGTTTGGGCCGATCCGTACGGAGATGGCCTCGTCAACGAATCGGGCGAGCCATATGATGTCGGGTCGCCGACACGCGTTTTCGATCAGTGGACGGGCGACACGCAGTATTTGGCAGATCCCCTCTCAGAACACACCACACTGGTCATGCCAGACAGGGATGTGTCGATTGCCGCCGAATATCGCGATGTGCCACGGTGGGGCCCCCCACGCGTCTACAGCTTCTTTCCAGGCCAAGGTAGCAACGGGGTTATTTTCCTGATACACGGAGGCAAAGGCAACGCCCACATAATGGTTGGCGATACGGAAATATTGCGCTTTATCGATGATGCAACCAGTCGCGGCTTCGCAGTCGTTGCGGTGAACAGCTTTGATCGCGTAAACGTCTTATGGGATACAGAACCTGATGCGGAAGACAACATCGATCTTCAGCGGATTTCCGCCGTACGGCTTGACCTCATTCGACGCGGACTGCTGACGAGCGCTGACCCGGTTTATCTGCTTGGGATTTCCCATGGCGGCATATTCATTTCGCTCTTTACCGACGCCAACCAAGCCCAGCTCGAATTTCCGGTGGTCGCGAGAGCCATTTACATCTCACCAGGCCTTCCCCAGTCCTTAGCGGAGAGCAGTACACCAACCATGTTCGTGCTCGCCGAAAACGATACGACTGTCGACAGCGCCCCTGCCGAGCATGCGTACAACGAGTTTCTTTCCCGGGGGGTACCGACACAGCTTTGGCTCCACCGCGCCTCGCCGCTATATCCAGAGCGCTTCTGGCGTCTAGAGGCCATCTCCGCCGATGACTCGCGTGTGATCTATCAGGCGCTCAAAGATGCAGGCGTCTTGGATGCCGATGACTATCTCCTCGTTGATCCAGATCTGAGCCCGCTCTATGATAAAATCCCGGAAGCTTACCGGTACTATGATAGAGTGATCAATAATCAGTTGAAGGTCGCCTACGCCGCGCACTGGTTCATGCGTGATTTCAACCGCCAGGTGCTGGATTTCTTCGAGGCGCCTTCGACCATTGTCGAATATGACCCACGGATCGTGTCGTTTACGCCAGACAGCGGCACGCCTGGAACTTTGGTGGAGATTAACGGAATAGATCTTTTCGAGGTTTCGGGAGTCACGTTCAACGGCATCCCCTCCACCTACGAGTGGCTCTCAGCTGACCGGATTGTCGCCGTAGTTCCCTCTGCAGTATCGCCTGGCCCTATCTCCGTGCAGACCCGACGCGGGACGGCTACCAGCACGAGCGACTTTCAAGTGCCATTGCCGGTGATTACGGGGGTCAGTCCGAATTCAGGCACGGTGGGAACCGTTGTGACGATTGATGGGCAGGCGCTCTTCAATATCGCGTCGGTCCGCTTCAATGGCGTCCCCGCGGACTCGTTCGGCGGCACTTTGGAACGATTGGTCGTCCAGGTCCCCCAGGGAGCGAGCAGCGGCCCTATCGAGGTCACCAACCATTTAGGCACGACCAGGTCCCCGGAGGACTTTGTGGTTGCAGGCCCATCGGTGTCGGGCTTCAGCCCGGCCGCGGGCAAAGTGGGTGATCAAGTGACTGTTACGGGGGCCGGGTTCGATGACGTATCGGAAGTCGCTTTTGCCGGTGTGCCCGCCGAGATCCTGTGGAGTTCGCCGAGCACGATTGTGGCCCGGGTTCCAGTGCAGGCAGGGACAGGTCCCATCACTGTCACCACCGCGAATGGAGTTGGCGCATCGACCAGTGAGTTTACGGTGTACCAGCGACCCGAAATCCTGAGCTTCACGCCGACCTCAGGTTCCGTTGGGACCAGCGTCACGATCGATGGTTCGGGCTTCGGGGGGGCGACCCGCGTCTTGTTCGGGGTCACGCCGGCATCATTCGCGCTCCGTTCGGACAAGCAGATCGTCGCCACCGTGCCAGCCGGCACAAAAGCAGGTCGTGTCTGGGTCATTACGCCGGGGGGAACAGCGACAAGTGCTCGCTACTTCTTGCCGCTCTGACCTGAGGTGCGCTTGACTTCCGTGCTTTTGTCGCCGTGAACGCTTACCGTCCGCGGCGGCAAGGCGCGTTACCTTGCGACCCAAGTAACCAGAGCGACCGTATCAGGCTTCGAATATTCTGAAAGCTGGCCGATCTTGACGCGCTGAAGCGGCTGGTCGACGGCCGGCGGATCGTGTTGTACAGGGCCGCACGGCCGGGGGGGCTCCTGCACGGTGCCCGAGCTGCGCAAGGCCACACCTGACCTGTTGCGCGCTTGCGAAGGCTCCCAGACGCGTGAACGTTTTGTTTTCTTCGATATTTTTTGTCCAGCCGGGGCAGGGCGCGCCGGTCCCCCGATCTCCCTGCCGTGGCGCAGCCTCTCATCGATGCTTGTGAAAGAAACCTAAGCTAAGCAGAAAATAGTTTACACTAAGGCCGGCAAGTTTCTTGTACCAAACCAGTGAGGATCGGACATGCCCGTTTCAAATTTGCGAGGGCAATGGGTGCCGAACGTGGCGCAAGTGCCTGGAACCGTCGACCAGCGCCTGCAGTATGTGCGCGGCCTGATGCGAGACGGACGCTCCGATGAGGCACAGGCGGAGCTTTCGGAGATGCTGCAGCAGGATCCGCACAACAGCCGCCTTCTGCTAATGCTGGCAGTCAGTTATATGCGCCGGAATCTGCTGGAAGAGGCGACCGATTGTCTTGAGGAGGTCATGCAGAGCGATCCGAAGAACCGGATTGCTCCACTGATGGCGGGGACCGTGGGGCTGCGTGGCGGCAATCCCGACTATGCCGAGACCCATTACCACAGGGCGCTGGAAATTGACCCGACCTCTATCCCCGCGCTGATGGGTCTCGCTGCGCTGCATGAGCAGCAGAAACGCCCCGATGCAGCGCTTGAGGTACTGAACCGCGCGCTGGAGATCCAGCCGCAGTCGCCCGATGTGCGGCGGCGGATCGCCACCATATTTGCCCGGCAGGAGCAGCTTGACGAGGCCCGCGCACATCTGTCCTTCGCCCTGACCGCCAATCCGGGCGATCCGCGCACCACAATGCAGCTTGCACGCCTGTTGGTACGCGCCGACAAGCCGGCCGAGGCGATCTCGGTCCTGTCTACGGCACTGGCGCAAAATCCCGGCAACCAGGCGCTGTTGAAGCGTCTGGGCGATCTGAAGCTTGCGCAAAAAGATTTTGCCGGTGCCGAAGCGGCCTTCGGCGACATCCTCGGCAAGGAAGAGGGACGCAACCGCAACGCCACTGCGCGGCTCTCCATGGCTGTCGCGCTGATCGCCCAGAAGAAGCTGCCCGAGGCGCGTGCGCTGCTGAGCCGGGTGACCAGGCGCAACCTGCGGGGAGCGGTGCAGCGACTCTACGGCGATGCGTTTGCCGCTGAAGGGAAGGTGGAGGATGCCGAGCGTAGCTATCGCGCCGCGTTAATGCATATGAGGGATGGGCAAGAAGCGTTGGCCCGTGTGGAGCCTGCCAAGGCTCGACTGAAATCGCCGGAGAGCGCGGAAGTTCTAGCGCTGTACGTCAAGGAATTCGACGCTTTGCGCGAAGCCAGGCGGGCCAATGCCGCGCGGCGCGCGGAACAGGGCCTGACACCCGAGCGGATGCGGGCTCAGGCTGAGCGCCGCCAGCGCTGGGGCGCGCTGCGCCAGCGGATCGCGGCGGGTCGCGGCCCGGGGGGGGCTACCGGCGGCGGTAGTGGAGGCTTCGGCCGCGGTTGAGCTAAGGGCTGAAAGGGATCACTGTATGTCGGCGCCACGACCTTTTTGCGAGGCCAAATGAAAATGCTGGTGACCGGCCCTTCCGGTGCCGTGGGTCAGTACGTGCTGGAGGCACTGATGCGGACCGACAACGCGGTCCGGGTCTTCGCACTTCCCGATTCGATGCACCGAATCAACTATCGCGACCGGATCGAGATAGTGCCGGGCGATCTGGCCGATCCGCGCGCGCTGGACGAGGCGCTCGAAGGGATTGAGTTCGTCTTTCACACCGCGCTCATCAGTCCACCGCCGAAGATCGACCCCGAGATGCTGGAGCATGTCAATGTCGGAGGTACCCGCAACCTGGTAGCGGCCTGCCGGGGCAAGGTGTCGCGCTTTGTGATGGTGTCGTCCAACAATGTCCATGTACCGCATCGCACTCCCGACCTGTGGCCGCTGACCGACGACGCCCCGCGCGAGGCCCATGGCACCCCCGCCCAGCAGGCACTGGGCGAGAGCCTGATACGAGCCGAGGATATCGTCTTCGAGGCGTCCGAGGTGGGCGCCTTTGACTATGTGATGCTGCGCCCCTCGACCGTCGCTGGCCGCACCAGCCCGTTCGTGGACACCGTCGTCACCCAGTTGATCCGCAATCCCGAAGCGGCCGAGGGTCTGCGGCGGATGTGGGATACGATGCAATGGACTCACGGCGCCGATATCGGCAGCGCTGCGCTGTTGGCGGCCGATCATCCTGACCTGCGCAACCGCTGCGCGCTGGTCGCCGGCGAAGAGCCAATCACCGCTTACGACGTGCTGTCGCTGATGTGGGAGATTATGAACGTCGGCCGCGAGGATAACCCCTACGCCGAGGTCGCGTCGCGAAATAACGTTGGCTTGCGGAAATTCTACCCCGCAAGGCTGCGCGCAGCGGGTTGGCGCCCGCGCATGACCGCCAAGGATTGCCTCCGCGAGGTGCTGGGTCGGCTCGAATTCTATTACTCGACCGCGGCCAAGTTCCCTGTCGAATTGCCGGTGGAATGACGGATGGCTATGGCGCCCGCAAACAGGCGGTGGGTTGAATGAAGGGCGTCGTCTCGGATTCCGGCTGCGATCTGGGCGCGCGGCTTTGTGCCGCACTGGAAAAGGCGCGCTGGGAGGTCAGCCGCCTGCCCGGCGGGGACGTGGCGAGCACTGACGACGATGTCGCGCTCCAGGCGGCTTTGGCCGAGGCCGATGCGCTGTTCCTGCTCGACATTCGCGCCAATCTGCCTGCTGCTGTGCGCGAGGCGCGGGTGCGCCGTCTGATGACCGCGGCAGAGCGGGCAGCAGTCAAGCGTGCGATACTGCTGAGCGATGCGGCAGTCTATGCGCCCGTGGTGGGTCACCCTGTGCCTTTACGCGAGTGCGATCCGCTGCGCCCGGACGGGCAGGGCATGCCCGAGGCGGCGCGCGTCGCGCTGGCGCTGGAGCGGGTCTTCGCCGGCACGCCGGGTCATAAGGCCGGGCGGGTGGTCCTGCGGGTACCGGCACTCTATGACAGGATCGATCCCGACGCGCTCACCGATCTACGCGCGATCATGCTGGGGGGCGCGGCGGCGTGCCCGCCGACTCCGCTCCAGCGGCTCCACCCCGAGGACCTTTGTACCGCGTTCATCGCGGCAGCCCGTCTGCCCGATGCCCAAGGTCATGTCTTCAACATCGCCGAGCCGACGGCGATTGCACCCGACGTGCTGGCGGCCGAGCTTCAGCGTCTTGGCCGCCTGCTGTCCGATCCCGAAGCGACCGAGGACCGGGTGCGCCCGGAGTATCCGCGGGAACAGCCGGTCCTGGCGACCGACAAGGCCGCCAGACTACTGGGTTTCCGTCCCGGCCACAGCACCTGGGTAGGTCTTGCCGAATGCGCGCAGGAGATCGTCTTCGCCCTGCGGCGGGAGGGACGCGTGCCCGACAACAAGCCTAGGTTGCCCGCGGTGATTGCCGCGCTGGAAAGTCGGTCCAGGCCGCTGGCGGGCAAGATCTGTGTCGTCACCGGCGCTTGTGCAGGCATCGGACGCGAGTTGGCGGTGATCCTGTCGCGCTGTGGCGCCCGGGTCCTGGCCGTGGGCAGCGACAAGGTGGCGGGCACCGGGCTGATGCGCGAGCTTGAGGAGCGGCCGAGCTGCACGCCGGGCGACTTCCTGGCCGCCGACATGTCGCAGATGGCTGAGGTCCGCAGGTTGGCCGCCGACATCCTGGCCCGCCAACCGCGCGTCGATGTGGTGGTCAATAACGCGGGCGCGGTCTTCGCCAGCCGCCAGATGACGGCGGAGCGGATCGAGGCCACGTTCGCGGTGAACTACCTCGGCCGCTTCCTGCTGACGACCCTGCTGTTGGATGCGATCCCGGCCGACGGGCATATCCTGAACCTGAGCTCGGACATCTACCGCCACTTCGGGCTCGATTTCGGGGATCTCTTCTGCGGGCGCGGCTATGATCAGCTGGATGCCTATGGACGGGCACAGTTCGCCACCGTCATGTTCTCCAACAGCTTGACCGAGCGGCTGGGGCCACGCGGGCCTCGGGTCAGCACTGTCAGTCCGGGCATGGTACGCAACGAGGTCCTCGACCGCGCGGGGCTGAGTCAGCGGCCGGAGCTGGCGGCGATCAGCCGCGGCCCGATGATCTCTGCCGAAAAGGCGGCCACCCAGGTGGCGGGTCCGTTGCTGGAGCCTGAGCTTGCTAGGTTGACGGGCATCTACATGGATCAGGAGAAGCAGGCACTGATTGCGCCCGCCACCACTGATCCCTCGGCCTGTGCCCGTCTCTGGCAGCTCAGCAGGGCGCTTGTCGAGATGGTCTGAGCCTGAGCTTTCCGAACGACTCTGCATCGTCAGGCTCAGTCGGATAGCGCATACCAGGGTCGCGGCGGCTCTGCTCTGGCGATGCCACGGTTGGCTACATAGATTTTCCTTCCGCCTACAGGAAGAGCGGATGTAATCGATCCTGTCCCCTTTTAAGGCTGCACGCAGAGGAGGTTCTCCGTTGAACGCTGATGTTCGCACCCAACAAACGCGCTTTGTCAGAGATGTGTACGACTGGTTTTCTAGCCTCGACATCACCGGGGACTTCTATGAGCACAGTGGGTTTCTGAACTACGGCTATTGGCAACCGAGGACCGAGAGCGCGCGGGAGGCCTGCGAGCACCTCGTCGACACACTGTTGGCCGTCATACCGAAAAAGCGTGGCATCATCCTCGATGTAGCTTGCGGTAAGGGCGCGACCACACATCATCTGTCTCGATATTTTCCCCCGCAGGACATCATCGGAATCAACATTTCGGAAGGACAGCTCGCGCTGTGTCGCCAGAACTTCCCCGCCTATCGGTTCGTTGCCACGGACGCGACGCGGCTGGATTTTGACGACAATTCCATCCACAACATGATCTGTGTGGAAGCGGCATTTCACTTCGATACCCGCGAGCAGTTTCTCCGCGAGGCCAATCGTGTCCTCAAGCCGGGTGGCTACTTGGTGCTCTCCGACATCCTCTGGCCATCGGTCTTGATGGCACGCCCGCGCGCCAACTTCCTGCGCGACGTGCATGAATACAGGGCGCTGTGCGTCGCCACTGGATTCACCGACGTGGTCGTTGAGGATGCCACCGATCGGTGCTGGCGGCCCTTTTATGAGCACTTCATGCCCTACCTTGAGTACAAGTTCAGCTGCGGTGACATTCCTCTAGAGATGCTGCGCCGTCACCAGATACGATTGAACCGTCGCCTAAGTCAACGCTATCTGCTGGTCTCTGTCCGAAAGCCGGAGGCTAGGGGATCGACAACAATGGGCGGCTGCCGCTGACGCACACCAATGGCCGAACCACTTCTAGTACTTGCACCGCATCGCTCGCTCACGTCCGTTATCGCAGCAGTGCTCGGTGAGCACCCGCAGATGTACAGCGTGCCGGAGCTCAACCTGGCAACGGTCGACACGATGGAGGGGTGGTGGTACGGCACACAGCAAGGCACGACGCTGGAGGCACACGGCTTGGTGCGCGTGATTGCCGAACTCTATTTCGGAGAGCAGACAGCCGAGACGGTGCAGGCCGCTCGGGCATGGATCGGCGAGCGGCTCTTTGCCGATACCCTGTCCATGTTCCACGAGCTTGCCGAGCGGGTCCACCCGCGCATGCTGGTCGAGAAGAGTCCAGCTACCGTGTACAAACCGGAGTACCTTCACCGTCTGGGAGCCATGTTTCCCGATGGCCACTTCCTGCACCTCGTGCGGCACCCGCGGTCGTTCTGCAACTCGATCCTGAACATGCCGATGGGCAGAGCCTTCGTCGCACGCAGTGGCTTCTGGGACTTCAACACCGCGCCGCCCACGCTCGACCCCCAATTGATGTGGTACAGCGGACACGTCAACATAGTGAACTTCCTGGGGGGCGGTCCACCTGATCAAGTGATGCGGTTGCGCGGGGAAGACATCATGCAGGATCTCGACACCTGTCTGCCCGCCGTATGCGAGTGGCTCGGGATCGCTACAAATAGCGCAGCGATCGAGGCCATGAAACACCCCGAGCGCTCACCCTATGCCTGCATCGGGCCGACGGGTGCCCAGTTCGGCAACGACCCCGCCTTCCTGCGAAACCCGGTCTTACGCACTAGCACGTCGCGTCCGCAGTCGCTCGAAGGTCCATTGAGCTGGCGCGGTGACGGGGGCGTGTTCTATCCTGCGGTGCGAGAGCTGGCGGTACGTTTCGGCTACCATTGATCGTCGAATTGCCTACCTCGCAGCCGGTCTCTTTGTTAGTACAAGGACCCGATGAGGAATCACTTCGTCGATGTCGGGACGTGTGCCGGTGGCAGGGTCGACGTAGTACCGGGCATGGATGTTCAGCTCCTTGCCGAACTCGATACCGACCTTGTCCGCGCTCGTTGGCTCGGGGATGGTCAGGCAGTCCAACTCGCCAGTGCAGTCGTAGCTGATGGTTAAGGCATAGAGGTTGCTGTAGATGTCGTATCTGGGGTCATGGGGATCGGTGATTCCAGCCGCCCTCAAGGCGGTACCGCGCAGCCGATCATCGTTGGCACCCGCGACGCCTGCGTCATGTTCCTGGCTGGTGATGACATGGCTGATATAGAGGGCCTTTCCCAAGTCCACATGATTCACCCCGACGATGAGTATCTTGTCTTCCCGTGACTTGGGCACAAAGCGTCCCAGGTCCTCGGAGTAGATGGCGTCCGGATTGTCGCCTCTGCAGGGCCTACCCAGCCACACGCAGAAATAGTTGTAGGTTTGAGTAAGATTGACTGCCGATTCCGTCGGCTCGTAGGAGTCTTTGTAGCGCTCATGTAGCTCCTGAAAAAGATCATCCCTGGCCGCTTCGAGCTCGCACGGTTCCGCCCCGCTTCCTGGTACCTTGGGTGTCTGTCTGCGCATCGCATACCCTGGGCGCGCCTGTACCGGCGAAAGCAGCAAGGCCCTGATCGGCGCCCGATCCGTGTATTCCCGCATTTGCGCGGGCTCGTAGGGGTAGGCGAGACGTAGCAACAGGCTGAAGGTGTCCGAGTTCAGTGTTGTACCCATCTTCAATGGGACGGCATTGATGGGAAGGACGATCTGATTGATCGCATGGTCAGGGAAACCCAGCGACAAGAATTGATTCGTGATCTGAGTTTGGCTGAGACGATCTGCCGTCACCACGAATGCGGCAAGCTGACCGAATACATTTTCCCCTCGTGTAGCAGACCCGGTGGTGGCGATGTTCGTGAGATTGACGGAATCCCCCAGGCTCGCGAATACCTGTACCTTGCCGGCTTCGCCGGGATTGGTTGGCAGGCTCTCGTAGCAGCGGGTGTAGATGTAGGGCGTCACTCCGAAATAGCGCATCGGGGGTGGCGCTTCCATGATCAGGACCAAGGCGTCCGTGTCGTCCATCCAAGCGTACGGTAAGCGCTTTTGATAGAACTGGATATAACCGTAGGGACTCTCCGAGTTCGCACCTCCGCAGGTATGGCCGGGCTCGAAACACCCTTCCAGGTCGAAAAAGGCCCAGGGATATTCCGCTACCTCGTATTTGCCGGCGATCCCCGAGACGAATTGCTGCTTCAACCTATCCAGGTCCGCAGCCGACCAGCCTGCGGATACCGCAGGCGTGGTCATGCACACCACGCCGAGTAGGCAAGCAACGCGTAACGTTGGTAAACAACACGCATGGCCTCGTTTCTTGGTTTCCATGTTGCTCTCTTTGCACGTTGGGTCTTGACGCTGCTTGTCGATCCAGACCGATTTTCGTGACTTGCCGGATCGATCCGCAAGCTTTGGTATTGACCACGAAGAACCGTCCAAGCGGGACGCTCTCCGGAGTAAGGTGATTT